>BNJT01000969.1_pt1 | contig 247113 bp, 338 predicted proteins | sample 8540491 | NCBI WGS metagenome assembly BNJT01 (sample SAMD00202455, study PRJDB9452) | human saliva metagenome | host: Homo sapiens
CCTTTATGACCGGAGAAGCGAGAGAAGTTTTTAGCGGAATTTGGGAAGAATAGAGCCTTTTTATAATAGAAAATAGCTTTGGGAGTGATAGGATTGACAGGAGAAAGAACTTAAATTCTCACAAGCACAGTATGTGTTGTGATTTGCGATACAATATTGTATACTATCCTTTAAGGAGGTGCTTGACATGACACTGAATAAGACTGCAAATGTGAATGTTAGAATACAAGAAAATATAAAACAACAGGCTGAACAAATTTTAGATACCATAGGTATCCCTAGAGCTACAGCAATTGATATCTTTTTACAGACAGATTATCCTTAATAATGGAATTCCGTTTTCATTGAAGATACCCAAATATTTGCCGGTAAGAGAAACTATGGATGAAAAAGGATTTAATTCATTAATGGCACAAGGTTATGCACAGGCAATTCGGGGGGATTCTTATCCTATTGATGATGTTTTTAACGAACTTGAGCCGGAGCTTTGATGGATAAGTATAAGATAAAGATTACAAGCCAAGCAAAAGACCATCTTCGACTTATACAAGAGTATATTGCTATAGAACTAAAAAGTTCCCAGCATTGCGAAGAAAAATGTTGGAATTGTTGAAATCTGAGATGTATTCTTTAGAAACTATGCCGAATCGCATTAAGTGTATTGATGAAAAACCGTGGCAAGATTTAGGATTTCGAAAAATTCGAGTAAAAAAATTATTATATTTACTTTTGGATTGATGATAAGAAAAAAGAGGTACACATTGTTGCAATAATTTATGTAAAATGGATCAAGGAAGACAATTGATTAAACTTTGATTCATAACAAGTGTCGCAGGTGAAGCCTGAGACAGCTTATTTAATGGATTTTTAGTTGAGTATCAGAGCTGACATTTGAAAAATGTCAGCTCTGATATAAAAACCACCCGCTATGCGGGTGGGAAACGATTAGTTATACAAAAAAATCACCTTTCCTAATACAATAAAGTTGTTCAAGCTATATTGCAGAAAAGGAAGGTGATTTATGGCGAAGAAAGAATATGCATTAGCACATACGAAATGGATGTGTAAATATCATATTGTCTTCACACCGAAGTATAGGCGAAAAATAATATATTATCAATATAAGTCAGATATTCGGGATATTATCAAGCAACTCTGCACCTTTTAAAGGAGTGGAGATTATAGAAGGGCATTTAATGCCAGACCATGTACACATTCTGGTTAGTATTCCACCTAAGATTAGCGTTTCTTCTTTTATGGGCTATTTAAAGGGAAAGAGTGCGTTAATGATATTTGATAAACACGCAAACCTTAAATATAAGTTTGGGAACAGGCATTTCTGGGCCGAAGGCTATTATGTCAGTACAGTAGGTCTAAATGAAGCCACAATAAAAAAATATATCCAAGATCAAGAAAAACACGATATAGCTTTGGATAAACTAAGTGTTAAAGAATATGAAGACCCTTTTAAGGGTTAAAAGTGCAGTAGTAACAATACCCCTTTATGGGGTAGCGACGAGTCAAAACGCAATATGGCTGAATGGAGCTATGGGAAGGTGCAAAGCAAACTTCCCATAGCCCAAAATGAAAGCCAGCGCCTTTAGACGCTGGCCAGTAGCAGGGGCTTATAGCTCGAGCAAAACCACCGTTTGACGGGTGGTAGTGATTTAATAAATATTCAGACAATTCTAAAGAAGAAAAAAACGAGGTATCGCTTGTAAAGCGTGTGATATCTCGTTTTGTGTATGAAACATTGGGCATCTATTTATGCAAAAATAAGCTAATAAAGTTGAAACGGAATGAAAAATACATTCTGTTTAGAGAAGAAGCAGTCCGTTTCCGACTCCCAGTCTGTCTGCACCGGCAGCGAGCAGTTCTTCTGCAAACTCCCTGCTTCTGATTCCACCGCTTGCCTTAATCCGCATCTTATCGGAAACGGATTCTTTCATGAGTTTTACATCTTCCACAGTAGCGCCTCCCTGTAGAAAATCCGGTAGAGGTTTTTGACAAAATGCGCACCGGCTTCTTCAGAAAGCGCGGAGGCTTTTTGATTTCTTCTTTTGTAAGGAGGCAGGTTTCGATAATAACCTTTACGATAGCCGGCTTGGAAGCTTCCACAACGGCTTTGATATCCTCTTTTACATAATCGTAATCCTTATCCTTCAAAGCTCCAATCTGAATGACCATATCGACTTCGTCCGCACCGTCCGCAACAGCCTGTTTTGCTTCAAAAGCCTTTGCCTTTGTAGACATCGCTCCCAGAGGAAATCCCACCACACAGCAGGTCTTTTCACGGCGGATCCGGAAAGAGCCTTCGCGACTAAGGGTACATAGCAAGTATTTACACAGACAGAGGCAAAGCCGTTCGCCTTTGCTTCTTCACAGTAGCGGAGAATGCTTTCTTTCCCTGCCTCCGCCTTTAACATCGTGTGGTCAATTTTTTTTGCAATATCCATAGCTCCTCCTTATAAAGTGATAATTCCTGAAGAAAAATTCTCCCGATATTAACTCAGACAAAGCGTGTGGAGACGCCGGCACTTGCAGCTTTCGAGCAAAGTGAAGAAAGATGCTTAGTACCGCTGCGTCGTAACCGAGCGAGAGCGCCTTTGGAAGAGTCAATATCGGGAGAATTTAACTATATTCAATCGAAAGACTGAGTGTAGACCCTAGGCCTTATCCCGTATCTTGTTCTGGGCTACGGTCAGCATCAACTTGATTCGATTTAACTGGTTTACTTCCGATGCGCCGGCATCATAGTCCACGGCAATGATGTTCGCTGTGGGATTATGCCGCTTCAACTCTTTGATGACACCCTTTCCGACAATGTGGTTCGGGAGACATCCGAAAGGCTGCGTACATACGATATTATCTACCCCTTCGGACAAAAGTTCAAGCATTTCTCCGGTTAAGAACCAACCTTCTCCGGTCTGATTTCCGAGAGAGACATATTCCCTTGCAAGGGAAGCAAGCTCTCGGATATCGCTCGGTGCGGTAAAGTGCTTGGATTTCTGCAATTCCTTCTTCGCCGTCTTACGGAAAGACTCGAGGAGAGCTATAGCAATATTGCAAAGGGTTTTTCCCTTCCAGGAAGCACCGAGGTTTTCATGCTTAAAGTTCTGGTTATAGAAGCAGTAGAGTAGGAAGTCCATAAGATCCGGCATTACGGCTTCAGCCCCTCTTTTTCAAGGAGTTCAACAATGTGATTGTTGGCAAGAGGAGAGAACTTTTACAAGGATTTCTCCTACGATTCCAACTTTTCGGCTTTTTCTTCCGAGGAGAGCGGAATATTGTCAAAGTCTCGGATAATGCCCTTTACATTTCTTTACCAAACTCGAAGAGCGGGATGCTCTTCTTGGAAAGGCTTTCCTGACAGATTTTCTTCCATTTCTGATGTACCGCTTCCGCAGCACCGGTCTGCAATTCATAAGGTCTTGTGGCATAGAGAAGACGCATAAAGAGGTCTCCGTAAACTACACCCTTTGCAAAGCTCTTGTAAGAAGCGGAATCGTCATCTTAAAGCCCGGAGTGGATTCCATGCCGTTTGCATTTAAGGAAATAACGGGGATGTGTCCCATTTCCGCCTTATCCAAGGCTCTACGAATAAAAGCCGATATAGTTTGAGGCACGGCAACCGCCTCGGTTTGCGACATGATGACGGCAGTCTTATTTAAGTCATATTTTTCCGGAAAGAAGCGCTTCCATAACCTGTCCCTACCACAATGATGGAAGGGATAGCAGGAATCGTTGTTTACATATTGCAGTCCCGTGTCGATAGCGGAACGGTTATCATTGTCCAAGACCACAAGATTGTAACCCTCCGCACGAATTGCCGGCTCAATAAGCTCGAAATGGAGTGGCGACATCTGCGGACAAAGAATGGTGTAGCCCTCCTCCTTCATATCCTTGGTAAAGAGAGTTCTCTTATACTGCTCGGAACGAATCTTTCTTCTGTACTTTCTTCTCGGAACGCACACGGATAGCGGCGAGGAGAGAACGGATACGGATTCTAGCGGCGCCGAGGTTATTTACCTCGTCAATCTTTAATACGGTGAAAATCTTATCGGAGCCGTTCAAGATGTCTTTTGCCTGATCCACTGTCACGGCATCCAAGCCGCAGCCGAAGGAGTTTAATTGGATAAAGTCCAGATTTTTCCTGTGTCTTTCGTAAAGGCTGCCGCGCGGTAGAGACGGGAGTGGTACATCCACTGGTCGGTTACAATAATCGGTCGTTCCACTTCCGCAAGGTGGGAAATGGAATCCTCGGTCAGTACGGCAAAGTTATAAGAAGTAATCAGCTCCGGGATACCGTGGTGAATCTCGGGATCGGCATGGTAAGGACGGCCGGCAAGGACGATACCTCTGTGACCGGTCTTTTCCATCCACATAAGGGTTTCTTCTCCCTTTTCTTCAATATCCTTTCGGGACTGCAAAAGCTCTTCCCAGGCAAGATGGGCTGCATTTCGGATTTCCTTCTCCGTAAAATTCCACTCTTTAAACTGTTCGCCGATTTTCTCCATCGTCCAGTCTCCGGCAGGTTTCACGGAATCTTTAATCTGCTTCGGATGAACAAAAAACCTTGGTCAGCTGATCTGTTAGAATCTTCTCATTGGTAAAGGCGAGGAAGGGCTTCATAAAGAAAATGCTCTTTTCCTCAAGGTTTTCCACATTATTCTTAATATTCTCCGCATAGGAAGTCACCATGGGGCAGTTGTAGTGATTGCCCGCACTTGGAGTTTCGTTTCTTTCATAAGGAATACAGGGATAGAAAATGAACTTCTGTCCCTTGTTAATCAGCCACTCGATATGTCCGTGAACAAGCTTTGCGGGATAACACTCGGACTCGGAGGGAATGGACTCTGATACCCATTTCCATAAAATCTTCTTGTTGGAAGAAGGGGAGAGTACAGTACGAAGCCGAGCTCCCTTAAAGAAAATCGCCCAGAAGGGATAATTTTCGTACATGTTTAATACTCTCGGAATGCCGACCTCGCCTCTTTTTGCTTCTTCCGGAGAAAGCGGCTCATAGCCGAAGATTCTCTTTACCTTATATTTAAAGAGGTTCGGAATTTCAGACTTTGCTTTCGGAAGTCCTGCACCGCGTTCACAGCGGTTTCCGGAGATAAACTTTCTACCGTGACCGAAATCGTTTATTGTCAGCACACACTTGTTACTGCAAAGCCCGCAGCGACTCATGGTGTTCTCATACTGTAAGTCTAAGATTTCATCCAAAGGAAGCATGGAAGTTTTCTTGTAGCCGGCCGCATCAAGAAGAGCCTTATCTTCTTCACCGGCAAGAATCTCGTCTTCCAGCTTTTCCGTTTCAATATAGTAACGCTCTCTTGCAATAAGAGCAGCACCGAAGGCCCCCATAATACCGGCAATATCCGGACGGATTACATCCTGCCCGAGGGTTTCCTCCAAGGCACGAAGCACGGCATTGTTGTAGAAGGTGCCGCCCTGTACCACGATATGCTTTTCCGAGGTCCTTTCGGGATTAGTAACCTTAATTACCTTATATAAGGCGTTTTTAATCACGGAGTAAGCAAGACCCGAGGAAATGTCTGCAACGGTAGCACCTTCCTTTTGCGCCTGCTTTACATTGGAATTCATGAAAACGGTACAACGTGATCCGAGATCCGTGGGGTTCTCGGCAAAGAGTGCTTCCTTCGCAAAAAGTCCTCTACGGAATAGCTTAAGGACTTTGCAAAAGTCTCTAAGAAAGAGCCGCATCCGGAGGAACAGGCCTCATTTAACTGCACATTATCCACCGTGCCGTCCTTAATATGAATGCACTTCATGTCCTGTCCGCCGATGTCTAGGATACAGTCCACATCGGGCTCAAAGAAGGAAGCCGCATAGTAGTGGGCAATGGTCTCCACCTCACCCTCATCCAGCTGAAAGGCAGACTTAAGAAGCGCTTCACCGTAACCGGTGGAGCAGGAGTAAGCAATTTCCGCATCAGAAGGAAGCTGCTCTTTGATTTCCGCAACAGCACGCATGGCAGTCTTAATGGGAGAACCCTCATTTCCGGAATAGAAAGTATAGAGCAGTTCTCCGTCTTCGGAGATTAAAGCGAGCTTTGTAGTGGTAGAGCCTGCATCGATACCGAAGAAGGCTTTTTCCATGGTAGTCCTTTAAATCTCTTCTCTTAACCTTTGCTTTTTCGTGCCTTTTACAAATTCCGTATATTCCTCTTCGGAAGAGAAGAGAGAGTGCATTCTTTTAATCTCACTGTCCATCTGAATTCCTGCGCGAAGGCGGGGAATCATTTCGGAGAGGCTGAACAGGAGAATTTTTATCCTCGGCATTTGAGGCAGAGCCCATAGCTGCGTAGAGGTGGGAATTTTCAGGATTGATAATTTCTCGTCTGTGAGCTTTAAGGTACGGATAAAGCTGTTTCGTAGCTCCGGCATAAAGTGGAGCGGACCGCCGAGAAAGGCAACATGACCGCGGATGGGCTTTCCTCTGCGCAAGACCGGAAATGGTCTGATTGCATACTGCACTGGAAAATGGAGGCGGCAAGGTCTTCACGAGCCGCACCTCGTTAATCAAAGGCTGAATGTCGGTCTTTCGCAAAAACACCGCAACGGGCTGCGATAGGATAAATCATCTGGTAGTTTCTTTTGCGAGCTCATTTTAATCCTGCCGCATCGGTATCGAGAAGAGATGCCATCTGGTCGATAAAAGAACCTGTACCGCCGGCGCAGATGCCGTTCATTCTCTGGTCGATTCCGCCCTTAAAATAAATAATTTTTGCGTCTCTCCGCCAAGCTTCAATGGCAACATCCGTCATGGGATAGTTTTCTTTTTAAAGCGGAAGCCACAGCAGACAACCTCCTGACAGAAGGGCTGTCCCATATGCTTTTGCTAAGGGTTAAACCGCCTGAACCGGTCACCACAATACGAGAAGAGAGCTCACCATGTGCCTCTCTTGCTTCTTCTAAAAAGGTCTGCTAAGGTTTCTTGAATATTGGCGAAATGCCTGCAGATAGTCTGAAAAAAATCAAGATGATTATCCTGATCAAGGATAGCTACCTTTTACGGTGGTAGAACCGATGTCAATGCCCAGTCTGTAAGTTTCTGTCATAAATACACCCAATCTATACTTTCTAAGTCTTAACAAATACTGTATAATTTTTAATAACCAACAGTGTTTTACTCTAGCATAGATAGGGGGGAGCAACAAGAAAGGCTTTCTAAAAAAAGAATAAAAGTTTACTTGAGCTACAATACCGGTAAAAAGGAGATTACGCTATGAACGTCAATCTATGGGGATTTACCAACTTGGATCCAAAGACTAAGCATTAAAATAGGGATATACTGCTCAGCAAATCCACATAGAAAGTTATTGAAGATTTCCAGAAGGAGGAGAGAATTTATGAGATTTTCAATTGATTATAAGATGACTTTATATGTATTAGTGGTTGGCTGTGCTTGTATAGTTTTCAGAATGGCAACATCACCTTCGTTCCCCCAGATATTAGGACTTGCGATTGGTGTTGGGTTATGTCTCATTAGTGTAGCTTTGACTGTATTTGAGATTATGAAAGGTCTCGATTTTTTCTATGGCTATGCAGAGAATTGGAATGGATACGGTATTGTAAATAGTGGTTTTATTGCCGGAATGTCTGCGTTCTTTTTTTCGAGAGATTGGCAAACAGGGAATTATGATAGTCATTTTACTGGGTATTTGCACACTTTATTGAACGACTTTTGCGTACGATATATTATCTCGTTAATTAAGAATGATCAAAAATAACATGTTTATTTCCTCAATTTTTATTTAAAGTCTTCTTCTCACCTTAGTAGGTGTAAATAATTCTCTGTAAACCTCCGGTTTACTAAAACTCTACCACGCTTCGGTTCACTCTTTTTGAACATAGCTATAATATAGGCAAGAATAAATTAAAAAGGAGATTAGGCTATGAATAATCAATCGATGGGTGATATGATCAGTACACTAAGAAAAGAAAAAGGAATGACCCAAAAAGACTTGGCGGATAGACTAAGCATAACCGACAAGGCTGTTTCAAAAATGGGAACGAAATCTTGCTTTTTCCGGACACAGCAACGATCCCCAAGCTTGCTGAAATGCTTGGTATATCCGTCGAAGAACTGATGAACGCTAAGTCCATTCCCGAAACTGACACAAGGGTGCTTCTTTCCTAATCAATATCATCTTGAAAAGCATTACCTACGGCAATGGGTATTGCTGTTGTTGTAATTTCTATATTGGGCGAACTTGACCGGAAATCCGCTTTTACCATGCTTGGCATCGGTCTTACCTCTATGGGGATTTACCAGCTTAAATCCAAAGACTAAAGTTTGAAACGGAATAGGGAAATGCGGACCGCCGATAGTTTTGAAATGTATCGGCGGTCTTTTTGTGTCGGAAACAGAATAAAAATCCTTAAACAAGAATAAAATCCCCGGGGCAACGCTTGAAAAAAAATAATACTGCAAGTATACTTTCAGCGTGTTTGCAAGAAAATACACTGCGATTTTATCTTAATAATCGGATATTAAGAAAGGTGAAAAATGAGCATTTTAGATCGTTTGGAAAGAAAGCTGGGACGTTTTGCCGTTCCCAATTTAATGAAATATATCTGTGTGATGTATGCTTTGGGCTTTATGATTCAGATTTCCGCACCGGAGTTTTACTATTACTATCTTGATTTGGATCCGGAAGCGATTCTCCACGGGCATATTTGGAGGATTTTGACCTTCCTTATTTTTTATCCTGCATCAAGCGGTTTCGGCTCCATATTCTGGGCGATTATCGGAATTATGGTTTATTATAGCATAGGGAGAACTTTGGAGTATCTTTGGGGGAATTTTCGATATAATTTCTTCTTTTTCTCCGGTGTACTTCTTTACAATGTGGCGGGAATCCTCATTTACCTTGTAACAGGAGTATCTCTTCAGTTGAATCCCACCTATATGGGCTTCAGTATATTCCTAGCCTATGCGTTGACTCTGCCGGACACGGTATTTTTACCTCTATTTCTTTTATTCCGATTAAGGCAAAATATCTGGCAGCTTTTGGAGACTTTACTGTACCTCTACTTTATTAGTGGTGAGCCCGAGTTTGGGTGGAAAGCTGTCGATTGTTTTGTCTTTTGCGAATGTTCTCCTGTTTTTCATCCTGATGAACCAGGGGAAGAGAAAGAACATTTTCAATATCAGAAATTATAGGTAAGAATGAGCACTTCATAAGAGTAAGGGTACTTGGGATAGTTAATTCGATAGATTTTTTGGGACGATGTTTTATATGGTTTAATATAGAGTTTAGATGATTTAAGGAGATGAATATGAGAAGAACAAAAATGGTATGCACAATGGGACCGAATGAAAATAATTATGAGCTTATGAAGACTTTGGCGGAGATTATGGATGTTGCCCGCTTTAATTTTTCCCACGGAGACCATGAGGAACACCTTGGCAGATTGGAGCTTCTTCGTAAGGCAAGAAAAGAAGTGGGAAGACCGATTGCAGCGCTTCTTGACACCAAGGGGCCGGAAATCAGAACAGGCCTTTTAGAGGGCGGACAGAAGATTACCCTAGTAGAGGGAGAGAAGATTATCCTGACTACGGAAGAAGTTGTCGGTACAAAGGATAAGATTTTTCATCAATTATGATAAGCTTCATGAGGATGTAAAAACCCGGTAATGTTATTTTGATTGATGACGGTCTTATTGGTTTAGAGGTAGAAACTGTAAAGGGTGTAGAGATTTTATGTAAGGTGACAAATGGAGGAGAGCTTGGAGAGAGAAAGGGTGTGAATGTACCCGGTGTGCCGATTCAGCTTCCGTCCATTACCGATAAGGATGTGGAAGACATTAAGTTCGGCATTGCGGAAGATTTTGACTATGTAGCGGCTTCCTTCATTCGTTCCGCAGATGCGGTAAGACAGATTCGAGCCATTATTGATGAAGCCGGTTCTCAAATGAAGATTATCTCCAAGATTGAGTCTCAGGAAGCACTTGACAATATTGATGCGATTATAGAGGCTTCCGACGGAATTATGCTGGCAAGAGGAGACCTCGTGTGGAAATCGAGGCAAAGCGGATTCCGCAGTTGCAGAAGGAAATCATTCATAAGTGTAATTATCATGGAAAACTGGTTATTACTGCAACACAGATGCTGGATTCCATGATCAGAAATCCCCGTCCGACAAGGGCGGAGGTGACGGATGTTGCAAATGCGGTATATAACGGAACGGATGCAGTGATGCTTTCCGGAGAATCCGCAAACGGAAAATATCCGGTGGAAGCGGCAAAGACCATGGCTTCTATTGTGGAGTATACGGAGCAGTTCCTAGACTATAAGCAGTTCAAGACCAGAATGGTGGAGAAGACTGTTTACGAGAGCATCGGAAATGCCATGTGTGCGGCTTCCGTAACAACGGCTTCCGAACTGAAGGCGGCAGCGATTGTGGCATCCACTCTTTCCGGGATTACGGCATCCATGATTTCGAAGTACCGTCCGATTACTCCGATCTATGCACTTTCTCCGAGTCAGGGTTGTGACGAGACAGATGATGCTGTTCTGGGGTGTGACTCCCATTTGGGCAAGAAGGGCGGAGACCACGGATGAGCTTTTTGAAAGCTCCATTGAGGAGTTAAAGGACCGGAAATTGGTGAAAAGTAAGGATATCTGCGTCATTACGGCAGGCGTTTTGTCTCGTTTACAGAGAAAACAGGCTCCGACCGGCACCAACATCATGCGTGTTATCGAAGTAGATTAAGATTTGTGATAGAAGTGGATTAGGATTTGTTATTGAAGTAGACTAGATTTTTACTTGAAAAGTCCCTCTGGCTTGTTTAAGATAGAGTGGACTTTTTAATATTTTTAAAAACTGTAGAGTGGGTTTTATAAGGTGATAAAATCGAAGGAGAAGAAAATGAAGAAAGCATTTGTGGATTATCGGAAAGTAAAGGAAATTGCAGAAAATTATCCGACTCCCTTCTATCTTTACGATGAGGAGGGAATTCGGGAGACGGTTAGAAATCTCTATAAGGCCTTTTTCTTGGAATGAAGGCTACAGAGAGTATTTTGCGATTAAGGCCACACCGAATCGGCTATTCTTAGGATACTGAAGGAAGAGGGCTGCGGGGTGGATTGCTCTTCCGCAGCGGAACTCAGTCTTGCAGAGGCTTGCGGTTTCTCCGGATCGGAAATCATGTTTTCTTCCAATGATACACCGGATGAAGAGTATGGATTTGCGAATCGCTTAGGCGGAATCATCAATCTTGATGATTTTACAAATATTGATGAAGTAACGGAAATTCTTGGCACTCTTCCAAAGACCATGAGTCTTCGCTTTAATCCAGGGCGGTTATTTCAGCATCGGAAACACCATTATGGACAATCCCGAGGAAGCCAAAATACGGGATGACTGAGGCACAGATTTTGAAGGCTACCGTATTTTAAAGGAGAGAGGGGTAGAGCATTTCGGTATTCATGCGTTCCTTGCATCCAATACCATTAGCAATGGCTATTATCCGGAGCTTGCAAGACAGCTATTTTCCTTGGTTGTGAAAAATCAAAGGAAGAATGCGGTATTGCTCTTGAATTTGTGAACCTTTCCGGCGGTGTGGGAATTCCTTACCGTCCGGAGCAGGAGGCGACCGACATTTTCCTGATCGGAGAAAAAGGTGAGAGAGGTTTATGAGGAAATCCTTGTAAAGAACGGACTCGGGTCATATCTCGTCTTTGCTCGGAGTTGGGGACGCTATGTTTTAGGGCCGCACGGGGCATTGATTACGAAGGTTATTCATTTTAAGAATACTTATCGCCACTACGCAGGAGTGGATGCCTGTGCGGCAAATCTTATGCGCCCGGCTATGTACAATGCATATCATCATATTACCGTGCTCGGGAAGGAAGATGCGAAGGAGACGGAAGTCTATGACGTAGTCGGTTCTCTTTGTGAAAACAATGATAAGTTTGCGAAAGAAAGGGAGCTTCCGAAGCTGGAAAAGGGAGACTTTGCTCTTTATTCATGATACCGGGGCTCACGGCTTCGCTATGGGCTACAACTATAACGGAAAAGCTCTGGTCTTCCGAGCTTCTCTGCAAAAGGGACGGAAGCGTGAAGATGATTCGTCGGGCAGAGAAGGATACCGATTACTTTTGCCACCTTGGATATCGATGAAGGACTGAGCAAGTATTTACAAAGCAGGAGTAGAATCCGAAGATTGCATTTGTTTTTCAGACGAAATGCTGTGGCTTTATGCATGGTATTCGGTTAATAAAAAGTGATATTGAAAAGTAAAGAGAGGCAGTATGGCATTAGAAGAAAAAGGCCGTAACCGGCATGAAGGACATTTTACCGAGAGAAATGGCAGTGAGACAAAGGGTATTATCCACAATTCGAAAGGTGTCACGGGGGCTTTGGTTTTACCGAAATTGAGACACCCATCGTGGAGCATCTTTCCAATCTCCTCAGTAAGCAGGGTGGAGACAATGAAAAGCTCATTTTCAAGGTGGAAAAAAGAGGAGAGAAGCTGAAAGAGGCTTTGGAAAAAGGCGATTTTGAGAATCTTTCCGATTCCGGACTGCGCTATGACCTAACCCTTCCGCTTTCCCGTTTTTATGCGGAAAATCAAGGAAATCTTCCTTCCCCTTTAAGGCCTTTACAAATCGGACCGGTTTTCCGTGCGGATCGTCCGCAGAAGGGACGCTTTCGAGAGTTTTGGCAGTGCGATATCGATATTTTCGGGGACGCAAGCTATCTTTCGGAAATTGATCTGCTTCTTGCTATGGGGACTGTCTTACAGGAAATCGGTTTCGGAGAAAAGTATCCCTTTTATATCGTATTAAATGACCGCGCTATCTTAAAGGCCATGCAGAGCTATGCGGGCTTTCCGGAGGAGGATTTTTCGGAGATTTCCATTGTTCTTGATAAAGAGGATAAAATCGGAAGAGAGGGCGTTCGCGAGGAATTGCTTTCCCTTTCCTACACGGAGGAGCAGATTTCCCGATATGAGGACTGCTTAAACCTCGTGAAGGGTGATAAGGAAGATATTCTGAAATTGCAGGAAAAGCTTGGCGCGAATCTTCACGAAGAGGTCGGAAAGAATCTGTATCAGATTATGAAAATGGTGGAGGAGAGTGGAAAGGGTTCTATCCCCCTTCGCTTTGATCCCACTTTGGTTCGCGGAATGGGATACTACACGGCCCCATCTTGAAGTGCGTTCCACTCTTTCTCCGGCTCTATCGGAGGTGGAGGGCGATATGATAAGATGGTAGGAAAGTTTATCGGTGTGATACTCCTGCAGTAGGGTTTTCCATGGTTTTGAAAGAATCATCGGCATCCTTTTTGGAGGGAGAAGAGGAGGAGCAGTCCGAAGGGAAAAATTGCTTACCTCGTAGATAAAAAAGGTTTCCGAGGAGAAACTTTCCGCCTGCCTTACGGAAGTTATGGAGAAAAGAGAAAGAGGAGAAGTGGTGCTTCTACGCAGATGAATAAGAATAAGAAGTTCCAAAAAGGAAAAGCTCAGTGTGGAAGGCTATAAGGAATTTGTAGAAATCTACGGAGACTAAAGCTGCATTACAAATTCCTTCAGTAAATAGAGAGTGAAAGAACTGTGCACGATAAGCAAGTGCTTAGCTTAAGAAAAAGCCAAAGATACAAGCGCTACTTATTATTGACAAAAAGAATAAAAATAGAATTTTAGAATAAAAAGACAATATAAAACGGAAAAGAAAAGAGGGAAATTATGGCAGAGTCAATGAAGGGTTTACATAGAACAGCCAGATGTGCCGAGCTGGGGAGAAAGCTATATCGGAAAAATGGTTTGCATGATGGGCTGGGTACAGAAGTCCAGAAATAAGGGCGGTCTTATTTTTACAGACCTTCGTGACCGTTCCGGTATTCTGCAGATTCTATTTGAAGAGCAGGAATGCGGTACTGAGGTCTTTCAGAAAGCAAGTGAGTTAAAGCAGGAGTATGTCATTGCCGTAGAAGGAGAAGTGAGAAGCCGCGGCAAAGACAGCAATGCGGCACTTTCTACCGGCTCCATTGAGCTTGTGGCAAAAAGCCTCTCGTATCCTTGCCGAAGCGGAGACCCCTCCCTTCCCGATTGAGGCGGATTCCAAGACCAAAAGAGGATCTTCGCTTAAAGTATCGTTATCTGGACTTAAGAAGACCGGATCTTGCGAAGAAAATCATGACGCGTGCCAGACTTTCCCAGTTGATTCGTCATTTTCTTTCCGAGGAAGGATTTTTGGAGATTGAAACCCGACACTCATTAAGTCCACACCGGAGGGAGCAAGAGACTTCCTTGTGCCCGTCGAGACTCCATAGAGGTGCTTTCATGCGCTTTCCCCAGTCTCCGCAGCTTTTAAAGCAGCTTCTATGGTTTCCGGCATGGATCGTTATTTTTCAGCTTGCAAGATGCTATAGAGATGAGGATTTAAGAGCGGACAGACAGCCGGAGTTCACCCAGGTGGATATGGAGCTTTCCTTTCGTGGATATCGAGGATGTTCTTACCGTAAATGAGCGTCTGTTAAAGTATATCTTTAAGGAGAGTTTGCAATGTGGATATTGCACTCCCTCTTAAGAGGATGACCTGGGACTATGCGATGAATCACTACGGATCCGACAAACCGGATCTTCGTTTTGATATGCCTCTTATTGAACTTACGGAGGCGGTAAAGGACTGCGGATTTTCCGTGTTTTCCGACTGTGCAAAAGCAGGCGGAACCGTGAAAGGACTGTTAGTTAAAGGACAGGCGGAGATGCCGAGAAAGAAGCTCGATTCCTATGTGGAGCTGGTTAAGGGCTATCATGCAAAGGGGCTTGCCTGGTACGGTTTAAATGAGGACGGTACGGTAAAGTCCTCTTTTGCAAAGTTTCTTTCGGAAGAAGATGCAAAGAGACTTGTGGAAGTATCGGGACTGGAAAAGGGAGACATTCTTCTCCTCGTTTCCGACTTAAAGAGAAATGTGGTTTGGGATTCTTTGGGAGCACTGAGGTTTGCGCTTGGAAAGGAACTCGACTTTAATCGATAAGACACAGTGGAAGTTCCTTTGGATTACGGAGTTCCCGATGTTCGAGTATTCCGAGGAGCTGGGACGCTATCAGGCTATGCACCATCCCTTCACCATGCCGATGGAAGAAGACTTGCACTATTTAGATACTGACCTTTCCCGTGTTCGCGCCAAGGCTTATGACATTGTTTTAAACGGAACAGAGCTTGGAGGCGGGTCCGTGCGTATTCATCAGAGTGATGTGCAGGAGAAAGATGCTCGAGAAGCTCGGGTTTTACACCGGAGAGAGCGAATGAGCAGTTTGGTTTCTTAATGCAGGCTTTCCGCTACGGAGTTCCGCCTCATGCAGGACTTGCCTACGGCTTGGACAGATTGGCGATGTGGATGGTCGGTGCGGAAACGATTCGTGATGTGATTGCCTTCCCGAAGGGGAAAGACGGATCGGATGCCATGATGGATGCCCCTGCAGAAGTATTTGACCCGCAGCAGCTTCTGGATTTGAATATTGCTGTGATAGCCGAGGAAGAAAAGAGTGAATAAAAAGGAATTTTTACAGGCCTTAAGAGGAGAACTCACAAACTCCGTTTCAGGAGAAGTAATAGAGGAACAGCTCCGTTTTTATAGCGACTACATTAACACGGAAATAGCTAAAGGAAGAGGAGAGGAGGAGGCAGTAGCCGAGCTCTCCGCTCCGAATCTTTTGGCGCGAAGTATTATTGAAGCCGCCGATGCGGGAGGGGACCGTGTGGCAAGAACCACGCCCTTCCGTTATGAGGAGAAAGACATCAACTACGCTTCTGATGAAGAGGATCTACAGTACAAGGGAACGTCATCGGAAAAAGGCAGTTCCAGTTCGATAGCGGAAAATCCCTCGCTATGAAAGACGGGAAAGCAGTTCCGGGGTAGCGGAAATCACAGTGAAACCCAGGCTATGGAGATAGTGGCAACGGTGGATATGGCAATGACAGCTACAATCGCGGTAGAAAGCCATGGCTACAGACCCTATATACCGGTAAGCAGTGCAGGATGCTTCTTTTTGCTATTGTTGTGATTGCACTTTTGGTACTGGTAGCACTGGTTTTCGTAGGATTCTATCCTTCCTTGCCCCTGTGCTTTTTTCCCGTTCTCAGTATTGCCGTGATATTATGGTTGCTTTCCGGAATATTCAATCGATAAAAGCTCTCTTCAATTCATGGAAAAAAATGTTTTTGCCCGGCAGGTTTTGTCGGTGTGAAGCAATAAAGGAGAAAAATGCAAAGATTTGAATTGATTGTGCCCTGCCACTTCGGCTTGGAGTCTATTTGCAAAAAGAAATTCACGACCTCGGCTATGAGGTTTCTTCCGTGAGCGATGGGAAGGTACAATTTATCGGGGATGCGGAAGCTATCGTGCGGGCCAATATTTTCCTGCGCACCGGAGAAAGGGTACTTTTGAAAGTCGGCTCCTTTCATGCGGAGAGCTATGAGGATTTATTTCAAGGAACAATGGCGCTTCCCCTAGAGGACTACCTTCCTGTCGATGCCTCCTTTTGGGTAACAAAGGCCAGCTCCGTAAAGTCCAAGCTCTTTTCTCCGAGAGATATTCAGGCGGTGATGAAGAAAGCAATGGTAGACAGGCTTTCCTCGGTTTATCATCAGAGTACTTTTTCGGAGCACGGAGCAAAGTATCCCTTTCCGTGTTTCGCTCTATAAGGATGAAGTTTCTGGTCTGCCTGGATACTAGCGGAGAGTCTCTTCACAAGAGAGGATATCGTTTGAAAATGGGAAAGGCGCCCATTAAAGAAACACTTGCCGCAGCCCTCATTCTCCTCAGTAAGTGGAGAGACGATGCCCCTCTCGTGGACCCGATGTGCGGTGCAGGAACCTTTCCGATTGAGGCTGCCATGATTGCGGCAAATATTGCACCGGGGATGGAACGAAGCTTCACGGCGGAGGAATGGGTAAATCTCATCCCGAAGAAAGAATGGTACAGCGCGCTGGAAGAAGCGGAAGACAATATTGACCGACATCTACTGGAAACAAAGGAAAACAGATTTGGAAAAATGGTGGATATCCAAGGCTATGACATTGATCCCACGATGATTCCCTGTATGTAGAGAGAATGCGGAAAGAGCGGGCGTTGCAAACATTATCCATTTTCAGGAAAGGGAAGTGGCGAAAATGTCCCATAGCAAGAAGCATGGCTATATTCTTACGAATCCGCCCTATGGAGAGAGAATCGAGGACAAGCGAAATCTTCCCCTGCTCTATACGGAGCTAAGAGAGGCTTTCGAAGGACTTTCCGAGTGGCAGCTTTGCCTGATTACGGCCTATGAACAGGCGGAAAAGTACCTCGGTAAGGCGGATAAGAATAGAAAAATCTACAACGGAATGATGAAGACATATTTTTACCAGTATAAGGGTAAATAGGAGCGTGAGATGCGAATTATATTTGCAACGCATAATGAAGATAAATTACGGAAATTCGAGAGATACTGCGGGAGTTTCCCGGAGAAATCATAAGTAAAAAAGAAATAGGAGAATGGGAGGATGCCGTGGAAGACGGCAGCTCCTTTTTGGAAAATGCCGAAATAAAGGCCTATGACTTATATGTAAGACTGAAAAAGAAGGAACTTTTGCAGGATGGAGACATCATTATGGCGGATGATTCCGGTCTGTCTATTGAGGCACTTTCCTTTGGCCCGGGGATTTATTCCGCGCGCTTTTTAGGGGAAAACACACCTTACCCTGAGAAAAACAAGCGAATTCTTGAAATGATGAAGGAAGCTTCCAGCAAAAGCCGTTATGCTTATTTTACCTGTGCCATTGTTGCGGTTCTTTCCGACGGCAGATCTTTAAAAACGGAAGCTCGCTGTGAGGGGGAAATCGCGAAGGAAATAAGAGGTGAGGCGGGTTTTGGCTATGATCCGATCTTTTTTATTCCGGAATGCGGCAAAAACGGCAGCAGAGCTTTCGAAGAAGAGAAGAACAAGGTATCTCATAGAGGAAAGGCACTCCGAAAGATGGAACGCATCCTGAAAGAAGAGATAGCCAAGTCTAAAAAGACAGCAGAGGAGAAAAAATCGAAATCAAAAAATTCTGCTGAACGGAAAAAAGAAGAACATTCGGCAAGTGATTTTAAAGGAGAGAGAAAAATACTTGTGGTTTCCGATAATCATAGAAAGCTGGATAATATTTATCAGCTCTTGGAAGAAAATCCGGATATTTCCTATTTTTATTCATTTGGGTGATAGCGAAGGATGTGAGGATGCAATTCGGACCCATCTTCCAAAGGGCTGTGAAAGCTACTTTGTGCAGGGAAATAATGATTTCTTTGCTTACTTACCCAAGGAAATTGAAATGAGATTGGGAAAAAGAGAGGCTTTTCCTGACCCATGGGCATCTTTACGGGGTGGGATTTGACTTACAAGGCTTAGCGGATGAAGCAAGAGCAAGAAATTGCAGTATGGCTCTTTTCGGACATACACATAGACCCTTTAGTCGGATGGTAAATGGAGTGCTCTGTATCAATCCCGGCTCCATAAACTTCCCAAGACAGGAGAACAGAAAGCCGAGCTATGCGATGTTCTACCTGGATAAGAAGGGAAATCTTCGTACAGAAGCGAAGTATATATAAGGTAAGCGAAGGCGAACTTCTTTTGCAGAAATATTTTTGCCTATCTTTTTAGATAAAAATTCTTGACAAACAAAATGAAATTCGCTACTATAAACGAGTCGCATCTGATGTGACCTTGATTCAGTAGCTCAGCTGGATAGAGCAACGGCCTTCTAAGCCGTGGGTCGGGGGTTCGAATCCCTTCTGGATCATTAACAAGTGTGCACGACTACGTGTGGCATCTTGTTCAAAACGAGTCTTTTGCTTTAGAGTAACAGCTTGTTTGCGAGAATAGCATGGTGGCCATAGCGTAGTTGGTTATCGCGCCAGATTGTGGTTCTGGAGGTCCCGGGTTCGACTCCCGGTGGCCACCCTTTTTATGTAGGGAGATATTTCTCGTTCTCGCTTTCCTACGGGCGACGCGGAGCGTCAACTCGTTTGACCTAGGGCCATCGCCAAGCGGTAAGGCACAGGCCTTTGACGCCTGCAGTCGTTGGTTCGAATCCAACTGGCCCTGTTATGAGACACTAGCTCAGTCGGTAGAGCACTTGACTTTTTAATCAAGTTGTCGCGGGTTCGATTCCCGCGTGTCTCATTCCTTTTTTTAAAGGTATGCGGATGTGGCGGAATTGGCAGACGCGCCAGATTTAGGTTCTGGTGGGCGACCGTGCAGGTTCAAGTCCTGTCATCCGCAGTATAAGAAAATAGAGATGGAAATCTGTAACGAGTACAACTCAATTTGAGTATACTCGCTATTTTTTTATTTTTATTGAAGCTTGCCTTCGCTTGGATTTTCATGATTTACCGAATCTGTATCATAGACTTTTTCCTTTTTGACCTTATGCTAGAGGAAAGGTTGTTTTGGAAAGGAAAATAAGGAGAAGGACCATGCATAAGGAAGCGGAAGAAAGACATCTGATTGAAAAAGCTTTTGAGGCAAGAGAAAGGGCTTATGTGCCTTACTCGCATTTTCGTGTAGGAGCAGCCCTGGAATCGGAGACAGGTGAAATCTTTTTAGGTTGCAATATTGAAAATGCCTCTTACGGAGCAACGAATTGTGCGGAGAGAACTGCGTTTTTTTAAGGCAGTGAGCGAGGGGTATAAGAAATTTCGAAGAATTGCGATTGTGGGCGGCCTTATCGGAAAAAGGAGGAGACGGAATACTGTGCTCCCTGTGGTATATGCAGACAGGTTATGGCGGAATTTACGGATATTCATGATTTTCAGGTAATACTTGCAAAATCGACGGACGATTATCATGTATATAGCTTAGAGGAATTGTTGCCTCATGCTTTTTTACCGTCTGCATTGGACTAAGGCGGAAGTTGGAAATCTTTGGAAAGGAGATTGCTTATGATTAATTATTCGGAAGACGAGAGATGTTATCATATCGGTGTACGCCCCGGTGAGGTAGGGAAGTATATTATTTTACCGGGAGATCCGAAGCGCTGCGCAAAGATTGCCAAGTATTTTGACAATCCCGTACAGGTTGCGGACAATAGGGAGTATGTAACAATCAGCGGAACGCTCCTTGGAGAGAAGGTGAGTGTTTGCTCTACGGGTATCGGAGGTCCATCCGCATCCATTGCTCTGGAAGAGCTTTCACAATGCGGAGGAGAGGTCTTTATCCGAGTAGGTACAGCAGGCGGTATGGAGCTTTCCGTAGAGTCGGGAGATGTGGTTATCGCAGAGTCTGCAATTCGCATGGAAGGGACTTCCAAGGAGTATGCTCCTATCGAGTGGCCCGCTACGGCGGATTTCTTTGTGACAAAGGAATTGTATGATGCGGCTAATCGTCTCGGATTTAAAAATCATGTGGGGGTTGTACAGTGCAAGGATGCCTTTTACGGACAACATAAGCCGGAAGACTTGCCGGTTTCTTATGAACTTTTGGATAAATGGCAGGCTTGGCTGAAGCTGGGGTGTAAGGCATCGGAGATGGAAAGTGCGGCACTTTTTACGGTTGCGGCATATTTGAAGAAGAAAATCGGAACGGTGCTCTTTATTGTTTCGAATCAGGAGAGAGTAAAAGGCGGGGATGTCCAATCCGATATATCATGATACGGATAAGGCAATTCAGGTGGCAATCGAGGCCATTAAGGAAATGATAAGAAGAGAGCAGGCTTCCTCCTAAAAGGAAATAGAGCAGTCTGCGGAGCTTCGCGCTGAAAAGCCCGCGGGGTTCGGTGCTATGAATAAAAGCTTAAAACAGTAAAAGTAAAAAAGGCCAGATAAATATAGTGTAGAAAGGATGCGTATGAAATTCAAAAGAGTATTTCTCATCGTTTTGGATTCGTTGGGAATCGGAAACGCTAAGGATGCAGCGCGTTTTTGGGGACAGTGGTGCGGATACCTGGGGACATATCGCGGAAAAGATGGAAAGTTTCCATATTCCCAATCTGCAAAAGCTCGGAATCGGGAATTTTAAAAAATTAAAGGGCGTTGCTCCGGTAGAAGCTCCGGAAGGGAAGTTTTTCCGTTTAAATGAGGCCAGTAGTGGGAAGGATACCATGACCGGACACTGGGAAATGATGGGAATCAAGACCGAAGTTCCTTTTGTTACCTTTACCGACACCGGATTCCCGAAGGAACTGATTGAGGAATTAGAGAAAAGGACGGGGAGGAAGGTCATTGGCAATAAGTCGGCTTCCGGTACGGAAATACTGGACGAATTGGGAGAAGAGCAATGGAGAACCGGAGCTATGATTGTTTATACCTCGGCGGATTCCGTATTGCAGATTGCCGCTCCGGAGGATGAGAAGATCTTTCGGTTTAGAGGAGCTTTACCGTTGCTGTGAAATTGCCAGAGAAATCTGCATGAAGCCCGAATGGAAGGTGGGAAGAATTATCGCAAGACCCTATGTCGGGACGAAAAAAGGAGAGTTTAAAAGAACTTCCAATCGGCACGACTTAGCCGTAAAGCCGCCACGGGATACTGTCTTAAATGCCCTGGAAAATAGCCGGCTTTCTCTGTGATATCCATTGGGAAAATAGCGGATATTTTTGTGAATGAGGGGATTACCGAGGCGGAGCATTCGAATTCTTCCGTTCATGGTATGGAGCAATGCATTGCTGTGGCAAAAGAGAAGGACTTTACCGGTCTTTGCTTTGTGAATTTAGTGGATTTTGATGCCATTTACGGGCATAGAAGAGATCCCGTCGGCTATGGAGAGGAGATTCAGCGTTTTTGACGAAAAAGCTGGGAGAACTTTTGTCTGTTTTAAAAAGACGATGATTTGCTTCTTCTTACTGCAGATCATGGAAATGACCCGACCTATAGCGGTACGGATCATACGAGAGAACAGGTACCTCTTCTTGTGTATTACAAGGGAATTCAGGGTGGAGAAGGAGCGGAGCAGGACAGCTTTGCCGTTCTTGGTGCGAGTATAGCGGAGAACTTCTCCGTAAAAATGCCGGAAGGTCTGATAGGAAAGTCTATTTTAGGTGAGCTTACAAGATAGGCTTATGAATAAAAATTACTTTAAATCGGGGGAGTATGGAGGAAAGATATAAATTTCACGGATGCTGAGCGTACTGCAATGAATCTTGCTTTAGAACTTGCCGGAAAAGCGGGAGAAAGAGGAGATGTACCGATTGGAGCAGTTATCCTTTATGATGGATTAAAGCCCGATACTCCAATGGGAAGACTTTGTAGGGAAAAAGGAATCTTTCCGGGAGAAATTCTCGGAACAGGCTTTTAATCAAAGAAATTTTCACGGAAATGCTTTGTGCCATGCTGAGATTTTTGGCAATAGAGGAGGCTTGTAAGAAGATAGGGGACTGGAGGCTGGAGGATTGCACCTTGTATGTCAATCTCGAACCCTGCCCTGATGTGCGCCGGAGCGATTTTTGCAAGCGAGAATCCCTCGACTTCAGATGTCTGTTCGAAATCCCAAGGCGGGTTTTTGCGGTTCTGTTATGAATATCTTACAGATGAAGGAGCTGAATCATCGGGTGGAGATTACAGAAGGTCTTCAGGCGGAAGAAGCCAAAGCCTTACTGCAGGATTTTTTTGTGAAGCTTCGCTTGAAAGAAGGATAAAGAGGAAAAAGGGAGAAGGATGAAAGAATTTGCAGAAAAAAAATACAAAAGATCCATTCTTATTGGGGCGGGAAGCTTTTTCGGGCTTCCTTTTTTCTATAGGAGAAGAGGACTTTGTCATTGCTATAGACGGGGAATGAAGCATTGTGAAAAAGAGGGTATCAGAACAAACCTGCTTTTGGGAGATTTTGACTCTTATTCCATAAGAGAGGAAAAGCCCACGGCTCCTTTTTCTGCCCAAGAGAAGCACGGTATTGCAAAACAATATTCTATTTTTGGAGAAAACTGTATGTCGGAAGCATTTTTGGAAAGGAATAAGCAAGTCTCTCTTCCTACGATTTCCCTTCCTGCAATCAAAAATGACACTGACCTTCATGCGGCAGTGAAGCTTTCGCTGGAGATGGGAATCAAAGAAATGCATATTTTAGGAGCGTTGGGGGGAGAACGCATGGATCACAGCTATGCTGCTTTACAGAGTTTAGCCTTCCTTACAGAAAAGGGAGGAGAGGGCTACCTTTATGGAAAAAGGCAGGTATTTACGGCGTTACGGAATGGGATAAAATGCTTCTCCAGGAAATACAAAGGATACTTTTCCGCCTTTGCTTTCAGCGATTCTTGCAGCGGCGTTTCCGAAAAAAAGGATTTAAGTATCGGATTGAAAATGTCTGTTTGCGAAATACGGAGCCGGTAGGAGTCAGCAACGAATTTATAGGGGAGGAAGCGGAAATAGAAGTGAAAAAAACGGAATCTTGATTTTATCTTATGAACTCTTGCAAGCCTAATTTGCCTTTGCTATAATTTAGACGAGAAAGACAAATACCTTTGTATTATCTCATACAGACTTCTGCTGGGACGTACGAGGCCACACAATTTGAACCTACAAATATGACATACGGGATTCCAAGATTTGTGATAAGGAAAAGCAAGCCTTCCGTCCGCGGTAAAGGATCCTTGAGCTATCCGTGAGGTTACCCACCTGGCTGAGTGCTAGGAGTCAAACGTGTGGTACGGCGTTTCGGTAGTCTGTTTTTATCTGGTGCTTTTGCTTCATATCGTTTGATGTGGAGCTTTTTTTATAATATGCCCTTGGTGGAGAGAGTGAAGAGTTCATATAGGGGGGATAATCGAGGGAGAGAAGGGATTCCGAGCTAGGAGCTTAGAATAGAGGAAGAAGGATGAAACACGAGGATTGGAAGGAACAGATTAAATGGGGAATAACCGCATTTTCCGTATTGGCTGCAGTATCTTTAGTCTATGTTTTGGTCAATAATTTTTATGCCGTAAAACAGAATTTTGCCGTTTTTTTACAGATTTTGATGCCGATTATATACGGTGCGGTTTTGGCCTATTTAATGAGTCCTGTGTATAATTTGGTTGTGAAAATTCTTGGAAAAGTATACTACTTTTTCCTAGGGGAAAAAGCATCCCAACGTTTCCTGGGATTTTTTGGTACAGTAGCAAGCATTCTTTTCCTTTTTTTCTGACAAGCGGTTTAGTGTCCATGCTTATTCCGGAGTTAACCAAGTCGGTTTTAAGTCTCTACTTCAGTCTTCCCTGATACGATTAACCGTTCCTATAATAATTTGGCGGTTATATTGGAAAAAGTTTCCGGACTTGCGTCCTTATGCGGAAAAAGCCTATGAAGAAATCAGCAGTTTTTACAGGAAAACCGGATAATACGCAGGCGATTTTTGCTCATCTGCAGAATCTTGCTACATTCTTTACAAACGGAATATGGAGTACCTTGACAATTGTAAAGAATATTTTAATTGGCCTCATTGTTATGGTATATCTTCTAAACATGAAGGACCTTTTAAGACGACAGTTCAGAAAACTGCTCTTTGCTTTGTTTTCTCAGAAAAAAGCCAAGGGCATCATTGAGGAAATGCAGTATGTACACCGGGTTTTCGGCGGATTTATTCTCGGGAAAATTATTGACAGTATCATTATCGGTATTCTTACATTTTTGTCTTAAGCCTGATGAAGATGCCGTACACCTTACTCGTATCCGTGATTGTCGGGGTAACCAATGTCATTCCTTTTTTCGGCCCGTTTATTGGCGCGATTCCCTGCTTCATTTTGATTTTATTGACCAGTCCCATACAGAGCTTGTATTTTGCCATAGCAATCTTGATTATTCAGCAAATTGACGGAAATATCATCGGACCGAAGGTTCTTGGAGATTCTACGGGTCTCTCCAGCTTCTGGGTTCTTTTTCTCCATTCTTCTTTTTTGGTGGTCTGTTCGGTTTTGTAGGAATGATTATTGCGGTTCCCTTCTGGGCGGTCATTATGAACGCTCTTCGACGCTATATGGACAGACGTTTACAGAAAAAGAACCTACCGATTTCTTCTTCAGAGTATGAAGACTTTGAGAAATTTTTCAGGAAAGAAATCGGATAAAGTAGCGGAACCTAAGGGAAAAAGAGTATGCGAAAGATACGGATGAGCTTTCTAAGGCACAGATAATCAAGGACATAGAAGCTGCAGCGGATGAAGTGGAGCTATCGGGGGAATTGTAAAAATACTTTAACTCCGCTATAATAATACGGTTTAAATGAAATAAGAGCCGGAATACAGCATAGAGCTTTTGGCGAAATCTATAAGGAGAAAGAAAAAAATGGCAACATTATTAGAAAATTGGAGAAATGCGGCGTACGGAAACGGAATGAATAAGACGGAGCAGGAAGCACTTTTGGCAGAAGTATTTTACTTTGGAAAAGGGTTTCTATGAGAAGGTGCTTTCCGATCCGAAGAAGGTTTATGAGGGAAGTGTAAAAGGAGCTTGCCGAGCAGTTCGGTATAGAGGAGTTTATCTTTGTCGGCATCTTGGATGGAATCGACGATTCTTTAGCAGGCTTCCACAATCCGATTGACAGCATGGAGTCGGATACGAAGGTAAAGATTCAGGTTGATCCGGAGAAGCTCTACTACAATATGGTAGAGGCAAAGGCTTCTTGGTTATATGACCTTCCGCAGTGGAACGACATTTTAACGGAAGAAAGAAGAAAAGAGCTGTACAAGGAGCAGAAGAAGTCCGGTACAGTAAGGAGAGAGGGAAAGAAGCTTTTACCCGAATGACCTTTGCCATTGCGGTTCCGGAAAGAAATATAAGAAGTGTTGCATGAGAAAGGACGAAGAAAAAGAAAAGGAACTTTCTGCAAATGAGTAGAGATTATTTATTGAGAGCGACTGCTGCAGAGGGACAGATTCGTGCGTTTGTCTGTACGACAAGGGACACGGCGGAGGAACAGAGGAAGCTCCACAATACCTCTCCGATTGCGACAGCGGCCATGGGAAGGCTGATGAGTGCAGCACTTATGATGGGAGTGGATTTAAAGGGGGATAAGGACCTGATTACCCTTTCCATTAAAGGAGATGGTCCGATGAAGAGTCTGGTAGCCACAGCCGATTCTCACGGTACGGTAAAAGCTGCCTGTGCCAATCCCTATGTAATCCTTCCTGCGAAGGCAGACGGGCACTTGGATGTTGGAGGAGCAGTGGGAAAGGGATTTCTTTCCGTAATCCGAGACAATGGATTGGGGGAGCCCTATGTGGGGCAGACTCAGCTTTTAAGCGGAGAAATTGCCGAAGATGTCAATGCCTACTTTAGCATCAGTGAGCAGATTCCTTCTTCTGTCGGGCTGGGTGTACTGTTGAACAAGGAAAATACGGTCGAGGCTTCGGGTGGCTTTATTATTCAGCTTTTACCCTTTGCCGAGGAAAGTTTACTCGACAAGCTGGAAGAAAAGCTGAAAACGGTACATTCCGTAACGGACCTATTAAAAGGATGGACATACGCCGGAGAGTCTTTTGGAATTTCTGCTTGGTGATTTTTTTCTCCTGAAATACATGAAAAGAGAGAGCTGTCTTATTTTTTGCAATTGCAGCAGAGAAAGAGTGGAAAAAGGCCTTGATTTCTCTTGGTAAAAAGGAAATAGAGTCTTTGATTTCCGATCACAAGGCGCAGGAGGTTCGTTGCGATTTTTGCAATAAGCGTTATGTCTTCACGGAAAAGGAATTGGAAGAACTGCTAAAGCGGTAGAAAATATGGGAAAATCGACTAAAACCCATGTGTTTTCACAAGAAAATTAGTTGACTATGATGAAATGGTATGCTATCCTTAACCCATTGTAATCAATTTCGGTTACAATCGTTTTTGGAGGATACAGTAATGAAAGGTACAGTTAAGTGGTTTAACAACCAAAAGGGATACGGATTCATCTCTGATGAGACAGGAAAGGATGTATTCGTACACTACTCTGGTTTGTCCGGAGACGGATTCAAGTCTTTAGAAGAAGGACAGGCAGTAGAGTTTGAAGTAGTTGATGGTGCTAAAGGACCTCAGGCTACCAATGTAGTAAAGCTTTAAGAGATACGATAAGCTTTGCGTACATAAGCTGAGAAGTGCAGTGCACAGCCCGGATAGACAGACACAAAGCATCAATCATCTCACTTTCTCTTTAGTTTTGTACCGTATTGTAATATAGATTTCTTTCTCTGTAGCAAACAGTATTGTTTTCTTTGAGAAAGGGACAGCATTGCAAGAAGTGTCAAGTTAAAAGAAAAGAAGCAGGACGGCGTGAAGCCGTCCTTTTTTTGTATTCGTACAGACTAATTCGTGAGAAGCTTTAAATATAAAGAAAAATTGTCATCACGGCATAGAGAAAAAAATAGATTTTTTTATAGTGCATAACATGTTAAACTAAGGACTGATTTACACGATTGAATATTTAAAGGGAGGAAAATGGATAAAGATACTAGAAAAATGACGTCTTATGCGATGCTGCTCGCGCTTTCCATGATTCTGGGTTATCTGGAATCGATGATTCCTACGCCTTTTTCCGATTCCGGGAATCAAGCTGGGCCTTGCCAATATTGTCAATATCATCGGTCTCTTTTTCACTGGGCATACTGCCGACGGGAATCATCAGTTTTTCTTCGTGTGTTACTTCTATCCATGCTCTTCGGAAACCTGATGACCTTGAGCTATTCCATGGCGGGATTTTTCCTGAGTTTTTTGTGATGATTCTTGCGAAACAATGTTTCAAGTTATCCTTCATTTCCGTAAGCCTTTTTAGGCGGTATTTTTCCATAATGTCGGACAAATCCTGATGGCGGCCCTTCTTCTTCGTAATCCTGTTCTTTTTGCTTACCTGCCCCTGCTTTTACTTGCCGGAATGGCAGCAGGAATCGTGATGGGAGTTTTAGCGTCTATAGTAGCGAAACGTTTATCGAAATTTTTCAGAGAATTAAAGGGGATAGCTTGCAAGAAGAGTAGTTCGGTGCTATCCTATAAAAGAACAAACGTTCTTATATGTAAACGACTTTCATTTATTTCAAGGCTTGCTCATTTTCTTTTTTTCCGACATTTTTAGGAAAAGAAAAAGCGGAAAAGCGGAAGAAGACAGAAGTAAAAAGTAGGAAGAAAGTCGAAATAGATAGAAAATAGCAACAGATAGAAGGTAAAAAAATTAGAATAGAGATAGAAAAAGGGGCAAATTTTTGGAAAAAGGGCAGATTTTGGAAAAAGAAGTGGATCAAAATTCGAGGTGCCAATGAGCACAATTTAAAAGCATGTCAATCTGGATATTCCGAGAGATTCTTTGGTGGTGCTTACGGGACTCTCGGGCTCCGGAAAGTCCTCTCTTGCCTTCGATACGATTTATGCGGAGGGTCAGAGGCGTTATATGGAGTCGCTCTCTTCTTATGCAAGACAGTTCCTCGGACAGATGGAAAAGCCGGATGTGGAGCTCATAGAGGGACTTTCTCCCGCGATTTCCATTGATCAGAAATCGACAAACCGAAATCCGCGTTCCACGGTAGGAACCGTCACAGAAATCTATGATTATATGCGTCTTCTCTATGCAAGAGTGGGGCTGCCCCATTGTCCGGAGTGCGGAAGAGAGATTAAGAAGCAGACCGTGGACGAGATGGTGGATCTCCTCATGAAGAAGGAGGAGGGGACGAAGATGCAGCTTTTTGCTCCTGTTGTACGGGGAAAAAAGGGTATGCATGAAAAGCTCCTGCAGAGCCTTCGCCGTTCCGGTTATGTTCGTGTACGAATTGACGGCAATCTCTATGAGCTCGAAGAGGAGATTTCCTTAGAGAAAAATATAAAGCATACGATTGAAGTTCTGGTGGATCGTCTGGTTGTGCGTAAGGGAATAGAGAAGAGGCTTACGGATTCGATTGAGCAGGTGCTCTCCCTTAGTAACGGTCTCCTTCTTGTAGACTTTTTAAACGGAGAAGAGCTTCAGCTCTCCACGAATTTTGCCTGTCCCTTTGACGGCACCAGTATTGAAGAAATTGAGCCGAGAAGCTTCTCCTTCAACAATCCCTTTGGAGCCTGTCCGACCTGCTTCGGTATTGGCTATAAGATGGAATTTGACGTGAAGCTGATGATTCCGGATGAGAGCCTCTCCTTGAATGAAGGAGCTATTTCCGTACTGGGCTGGATGAACTCGAAGGATGAGGGAAGCTTTACTCATGCCATGCTTGTGGCCATGAGTGAGAAGTACGGTTTCTCATTGGATACACCTTTTCAGGAGCTTTCGGAAAAGGTGAAAAATCTAATCATTAACGGAACAAACGGGGAGAGAGTCACGGTACATTATCAGTCGCAGTACGGGAAGGGCGCAGTGCATCAGGTGGCCTTTGAGGGCTTACTTGCCAACATTGAGCGCCGATATAAGGAGTGCTTTTTCCGAGAAGATGAAGATAGAGTATGAGCAGTTTATGCGCATTACTCCCTGTCCGAGCTGCCACGGGGCGAGACTGAAGCCCTCATCTTTAGGCGTGACTGTCGGAGAGAAAAATATTCATGAAGCGACCATGCTTTCCATGGATGAGTTCTTTGACTGGATAAGCTCTGTAAAGCTAAAGCCCATGGAGGCGAAGATTGCGGAGCAGATTCTTCGAGAAATCAAGGCAAGATCCAGGTTTATGCTGGATGTCGGATTAAACTACTTAAGCCTTGCCCGTTCCGCGGGAACCCTCTCCGGAGGAGAGTCACAGAGAATTCGTCTGGCCACTCAGATCGGATCCGGTCTTGTGGGGGTTGCCTATATTTTGGATGAGCCGAGCATCGGTCTTCATCAAAGAGATAATGATAAGCTGATTGCGACCTTAAAACGGCTTCGGGATCTCGGAAACTCCGTTATCGTCGTGGAGCACGATGAGGATACCATGCGGGAAGCGGATATGATTGTGGATATCGGCCCCGGTGCGGGAGAGCACGGAGGAGAGGTGGTTGCCGTAGGTACGGCGGAAGAAATCATGCAAAATCCGGCTTCCATAACGGGACAGTATTTAAGCGGGAAAAAGAAGATTCCACTCCCGAAAAGCAGAAGACCCTATATCCATACCTTGGATGTTTACGGTGCGGAGGAGAACAACTTAAAGAATGTCGATGTACGGATTCCGCTTTCAGTCTTTACCTGTGTGACCGGGGTTTCGGGTTCCGGAAAATCCTCCCTCGTAAATGAAATCGTGCACAAGTACTGCGCAAAAACTTTAAATAAGGCGAGATTGGTACCGGGCAAGTTCCGTAAAATCACGGGAACGGAGCACTTGGATAAGGTGATTGATATAGACCAAAGTCCGATTGGAAGGACGCCCCGTTCGAATCCGGCAACCTATACCGGGGTCTTTGACCTCATTCGTGACCTCTTTGCGAGTTCCAAGGATGCCAAGGAAAGAGGATACAACAAGGGAAGATTCTCCTTTAATGTAAAAGGCGGCCGTTGTGAAGCCTGCAGCGGAGACGGCATCGTAAAGATAGAGATGCACTTCCTGCCGGATGTCTATGTGCCCTGTGAAGTTTGCGGAGGGAAACGCTACAACAGAGAAACTCTGGAAGTAAAATACAAGGGAAAGAACATCTATGATGTTTTAAACATGACGGTGGAAGAGGCATTGACATTTTTTGAAAACATCCCTAGCATTAGTCGTAAGATGCAGACTTTGATGGACGTGGGACTATCCTATATCCGTCTGGGACAGCCCAGCACCGAGCTTTCCGGAGGAGAGGCGCAGCGAATCAAGCTGGCTTCGGAGCTGAGCCGAAGAGGTACCGGAAAGACACTGTATATCTTGGATGAGCCGACTACGGGACTACATTTTGAGGATGTACGGAAGCTGGTGGAAATGCTGCAAAGACTCGCCGACGGCGGAAATACCGTGTTGGTTATCGAACATAATTTAGATGTGATTAAATGTGCCGATTATATTATCGATATGGGACCCGAGGGTGGCTCCGGCGGCGGAACGGTGCTTTGTACCGGAACTCCGGAAGAAGTGGCAAAGAATCCGAAGTCTTATACCGGACAGTATTTGAAGAAGTATTTACAGTAGTCTTTATAGAAGTATTTGCAGTAGTCTTTGTAGTAGATTAACTTGGAAACGGTAAAAATCCAGCGATGATAAGGAGGCAAAAATGAGTGCGGATTGTATTTTTTGTAAGATTGCAAACGGAGAAATTCCTGCAAAGACGATTTATGAGGATGCGGATTTTCGGGTGATTTTGGATATTGCACCGGGCACACCCGGTCATGCTCTTATTTTACCGAAGAGCCACGGAGAGGATCTCTTTAGTCTGGATGATGCAGTGCTTCAGAAGGTCTTTCCTCTGGCAAAAAGAGTGGCGAAGGCAATCATGAAGGCAACGGGGGCAAAGGGCTGCAATATCGTGCAGAATAACGGCGAAGTAGCCGGACAGACCGTGCATCACTTTCATGTGCACATTATTCCGCGTTTCGGGACGGAAGGAAATATTGTCTCTTGGAACCCTTCCGGATATGCTGATGGAGAAATGGAAGTTTTGCAGGAAAAGATGGTAAAGGAGCTTCATGGCTAAGATATTGTTAACCGGCGGAGGAACGGCGGGGCATGTGACCGCGAATCTCGCCTTACTCGGGGAATTAAGAGAAAAGCATACAATTTACTACATGGGGTCAAAGGACGGCATAGAGAAGGAGCTTGCGGAAAAGGCGGGACTCCCTTATTTCGGGATTTCGACAGGGAAGTTGCGTCGTTATTTTTCTTTGCGGAATCTCACAGATCCCTTCCGGGTAATCGGCGGATTTTTTCAGGCAAGAAAGCAGATTCAGGCTTGGAAGATTGATCTGGTCTTTTCCAAAGGAGGCTTTGTGGCGGTGCCGGTTATCTTTGCGGCGGCAAGCCTTGGAATCCCGATTATTTGCCATGAGTCGGATTTTACTCCCGGACTGGCAAACAAGCTGACCATTCCTTTCACGAAGAAAATCTGCTGTAATTTCCAGGAAACGGTTTCCCTTCTCCCCAAGGGAAAGGCAGTTTGTACCGGTGCACCGATTAGAGAAGAGCTCTTACAGGGAAGCCGGGAAGAGGGCTTAAGTCTTTGCAGCTTCTCCGGAGAAAAGCCGGTGCTCATGGTGATCGGCGGAAGTCTGGGATCCGTGGCAATCAACACCGCCGTTCGGGAGAATATAGAGAGCCTCGGACAAAACTACGATATCATCCATATCTGCGGGAAGAAGAATGAGGACAAGTCTCTTTCCGATTTAGCGTATTACAGGCAGTTCCCTTATGTGAATGAGGAGCTCGCCGACCTCTATCAGGCGGCGGATTTTGTGATTTCCCGTGCAGGGGCAAATGTTATTTATGAGATTCTTGCTCTTAAGAAGCCGAATATTCTAATCCCTTTACCGAAAAAGGCTTCCCGAGGAGACCAGATATTAAATGCGGAGTCCTTCTCTGCGCAGGGATTTTCCGTAGTGCTTCCTCAGGAAGAGCTGGAGGAGAATCCGGCGGTACTCCCGGACTGTCTTGAAAAGCTTCATGAGAACAAGGAGAAGTATATAAAAGCGATGGAAGCTTCTAAGGAAAGAGACGGCAGAAAGAATGTGTTGGCTGTTATTCAGTCGGTTCTGGATGGAAAATCGTAGTGTAGAAAAAAGAAACGTAGTGTAGAAAAAAGAAGCGTAGTGTAGAAAAAAGAAGCGTAGTATAGAAAAAAAGGAGAGAAAATGATTGGAATCATCGGTGCCATGGAGGAAGAGGTTGCCCATTTGGTTAAGCTCTGCGAAGAGCGGGAAGAAATCGTACAGGGTCCCTATCGTTTTTATAAGGGGAGACTCTCCGGAAAGGATGTCGTGCTGGTTCGTGCAGGGGTTGGAAAGTGCAATGCAGCAGCCTGTACCCAAGCCTTGATTGACCGTTTTCAACCGAGCTATATTTTTAATACCGGAATTGCCGGAGCGATTTCTCCGGAGGTGCATATCCTAGACCTCGTGATTTCAAGGGATGCCTTGCAGTACGATGTAGATGTGACACGCTTTGATTATCCCCTCGGGAAGGTGCCGGGAGATGAGAAGCTGGGATATGATGCGGACCCGCGTCTTTTGGAAATTGCAGTAGAGGTAAATCAGGAAATCAATCCTGAACATAATAGTTATATAGGACGGGTAGTTACCGGAGACCGCTTTGTGTCTTCTCATGAAACAAAGGAGTATTTGAAGAAGACCTTTGATGCCACCTGCTGTGAAATGGAGGGTGCCGCTATAGCGCAGATTGCGACAAAGAACGGCATTCCTTTTGTGATTCTTCGCTTCATTTCCGATGAGGCAAATGATGAGGCAAGCATGGTGTATGAGGAATTTGAAGCAAAGGCCATAGAGAAAACGGTAGATTTTATGCTGGAGTTTTTGCGAAGGGTTTAATCTGCATCAGAATAAAAATTTTGCGAAGGGTTTGGGCTGAATTAGAATAAGATTTTGCGAAGAGTTTGGGCAGAATTAGAATTCATTTTTTGCTTTAGGCTTTTAATGTACTTTTAAGATAAGTTTTCTAAAACAGGGAAGAAAGACTTGCGTGTCCTCTTGCCTGTTTTTTTATAATAACGGAAGTTGTGTATTTTATATTTTTTATGATAGAAGCTATTTTAGGATAATAGGAGAAAAGGAGAAGAATATGCTGAAGTTGGATTTGTCGAAGGCAAGACAGTTTGTTTCCGAAGAGGAGATGGCGAATTTTAAAGCACAGACTCTCTTGGCAAAAGAGATTTTAGTAAAGAGGAGCGGTGCCGGAAATGATTTTTCTCGGCTGGGTAGACCTTCCGGAGAATTACGATAAAGAGGAGTTTAAAAAGGATTCAGGCAGCGGCAAAGAAGATTCAGGAGGATTCGGATGTCTTACTGGTCATCGGTATTGGCGGGTCTTATCTTGGAGCAAGAGCAGCCAATGAGTTTTTGAATCACAGCTTCTACAATGAGCTTCCGAAGGAAGAGAGAAAGACACCGGAGATTTACTATGTAGGAAACAATATTTCTTCCAAGTACATTGCCGATTTAAAGCAGATTTTAAAGGGAAAGGATTTTTCCGTAAATATCATTTCCAAGTCCGGAACCACTACCGAGCCGGCCATTGCCTTCCGCGTGTTTAAGGCTATGCTGGAAGAAAAGTACGGAAAAGAAGGAGCCGCAAAGAGAATTTATGCGACAACCGACAAGGCAAGAGGGGCTTTGAAGAGCCTTGCCGATGAGATGGGCTATGAAGAATTTGTGGTACCCGATGATGTAGGGGGAAGATACTCCGTGCTGACCGCGGTTGGACTTCTTCCCATTGCCGTTACCGGAGCCGATATCTGCGAACTGATGGAGGGTGCCGCTTCCATGAGAAAGGCTCTTTTAGAGCAGGATTACGAAGTAAACCCGGCATTGCAGTATGCTGCGGCAAGAAATATCATGCTTCGTAAGGATAAGAAGATTGAGATTTTTGTAAACTATGAGCCATCCTGCCATTATATTTCCGAGTGGTGGAAGCAGCTCTACGGAGAGTCTGAAGGAAAGGACCAGAGAGGCATTTTCCCGGCTTCCGTAGACTTTACAACAGACCTGCACTCTATGGGACAGTTTATTCAGGAGGGTGCAAGACTGCACTTTGAGACGGTTTTAGAGGTCATGGAAAGTGCAGCGGAACTTGTGCTGGAGAAAGAGGAGATTGATACGGACGGCATGAACTACCTTGCCGGAAAGACCGTGGATTTTGTCAATAAGGCTGCTATGCAGGGAACAATCCGCGCACACGGACGGAAATGTACCGAACTTCCTTCTGCAGATTGATAAGCAGTGTGAGAGAACGCTCGGAGAGCTTTTCTACTTCTTTGAGTTTGCCTGCGGTGTCTCCGCTTATATAAACGGCGTGAATCCTTTCAACCAGCCCGGTGTAGAGAGCTACAAGAGAAATATGTTTGCACTTCTCGGAAAGCCCGGTTATGAGGAACTCGCAAAGGAACTGGCAAAGAGTAAAAGTAAGGCTATAAGCCTTTCATAAGAATGAGATATCAGGGCTAGATTTTTAGATTTAAGTCTTGATGTAAAGCGAATATTTATAAAAAAATAGACTGCAAAAATCAAAAAGATTGCATTTTTAGTGCTATGGAGGTCCGTTGGGGAATCTGAGCCCGCAACGGACCTCCATAGTATAAAAGAGCTTTGACTTTTTCACAGCCCCTTTTATTCTTCAATCACCTGAATTTCCAATCCGTCAAAGGAAATCTCCTCCATAAAAGGAGTCGGAAAGGAAGGTTGTTTTGGAACGAGTTTGAAATTCCCGAATTCTTGCCGGAAGCCAGATGGGGACCGGCAAATCAAAGTGATGACAGATTTCTTCCAAGGCGGTATATACCTTTTTAGTTCTGTTTTCCGCTCCTTCCTGTCTGGAGACGCAGGAAGCAATCACTTTTTCCATTTTTCCATATTTGTCCGCTTAATCGAAACATATTCATCCTTTATCTGAAAATAAAAAAATCGTTCTTTTTCTTTAATCCAAATGTAGTATAAAAGCCTGATTTGTCCTTATCAAAGCTTTCTAGCTTAGCTTGAAATGGAATATTTGTCAAAAAGGGAGAAGGGAGCTATCCTTAAGACGCCATTTTTTTGAGAGCTATGAGATAGTTTGTTTTGCATATAAAGAGATTTATGAAAAACTATTTACAAAACAAATGTTCTGTTATATACTCCGGAAAAAGGAGAGGAGAGATGGAGAGGAAAGAGTCTTGCGGAGTTATGGCAATCGATTTGAAGTCGTTTTACGCTTCCTGTGAGTGTGTAGAGCGAGGTCTGGATCCCATGGATGCTTATCTGGTTGTGGCAGATGGGGGAAGGACGGAGAAGACTATTTGCCTTGCAGTCAGTCCGGCATTGAAGGCCTTCGGTGTTCCCGGAAGAGCGAGACTTTTTCAAGTGGTTGAGAGGGTAAAGGAGGTCAATTACCGCAGGAAGAAGGAGACGAAGGAGGGCAGATTGGTCGGTAGTTCCTGCCTGGACTCGGATTTAAGAGCTTATTCCTTTTTGGCTCTGTCTTATATTACAGCGCCTCCTCGGATGGCTCTATATATGGAATATAGCAGACGTATCTATGAAATTTATCTGCGTTTTGTATCCAAAGAGGATATTCATGTCTACTCCATTGATGAGGTTTTTATAGATTTACGCCCCTACCGAGAGATTTATCGAATGTCTTCGGAGAGCCTGGCGAGAGAGATTGCGGAGAAGGTCTATACGGAGATGGGAATCGTTGCCACTGTGGGACTGGGAGAGAATCTCTATCTGGCGAAGGTGGCCATGGATATTTTGGCGAAGAAGGTGAAAGTAGAGGGACAGGAAGTAAGGCTTGCTTCGCTTACGGAGGAGTCTTATAGAAGGAGACTCTGGAGTCATCAACCGCTTCACGATTTCTGGCAAATCGGAAGGGGAACAGAAGAACGACTCCGAAGATACGGAATCTATACTATGGGAGATATTGCTCTGGTATCCTGTGCCGGTGTGAAGGAGAAAGTGAACCAGCTTTTATTATATAAGCTCTTCGGAATACAGGCGGAATATCTGATTGACCATGCCTGGGGCTACGAGCCTTGCAGAATTGTGGATATTCACAGCCTCAGTGCCAAAGAAAAAGAGTATATCTTCAGGGCAGGTCTTGCCACATCCCTATGATGCAAAGCTGGGTAGGGTTGTGACGGAGGAGATGGCATCCGCCCTTTCCTATGAGCTTAGGGAGAAGAACTTGGAAACAAGGATGCTGCAGCTCTATCTTTCCTTTGACGGAGAAAGTATCGGGGAATCTTACAGCGGAGAGACAAAAAGAAACTATTACGGGAAAATAGTACCAAGAAGTGCCCATGGATTACGACATTTGGAGAAAAAAACCAATGGAGAATCAGAAATTGTAGAGGCGATTTTGTCCATCTATGATGAAATTATGGATGCAAGGCTGTCACTTCGGAAGATATCTTTGTCAGCGGAGGATGTACAAGACTTTAGCGAGGAAAAGGTAGGGCAGATTGCACTTTTTCGACTATCTTAGAGAAAAAAATGAGGCGGAGCAGAGCGATAAAGGAAAAAACACCGCGACAGAAGGTTTGCAGCGTGATAAGCTGAAAAAAGACAAAGCGAGAGATGCTTCCCTTCAGGTCATGCAGAAGTACGGAAGGAATTCTATCCTAAAGGCATATCAATATATAGAGGGGAGTCGGGGGAGAGAAAGAAACAGACAGATAGGGGGGCATAGCAGTGGAGAGTGAAGAAAGAAGAACATTGTCAAAGTACGAAAGAATTTTGTATTGTGAATATCCTTTTAGCCTTTGCAGAAAGAGAAGCAGTTTGTCCCACAGGGCTGTACAGTTTTTCTCTTTTGCGGCATTAAAAGGCTATGAGGAGATGATAGAGATAGAGGAAGGAGAAAAAAATCATGCAATATCAGAACATTAAAAACGGTCCGTCAGAGGTATCCCGCATCATCTTAGGTTGTATGCGTATGCCCTCTTTATCTGTGCAGGAAGCGGCAAGGCAGATAGAGAAAGCGGTGGAAGGCGGAATCAATTTTTTTGATCATGCGACCTGCTACGGTAGAGGAGAGGCGGAAAAGCGTTTTGGTGATGCCCTTAGAGAGACATCCATAAAAAGAGAAGATTTACGGATTCAAAGTAAGTGTGGACTTTGCTTTGAGAGAAATGAGTTCGACTGGACAAAGGAGAATATTCTAACAAGTGTGGATGAGAGCCTCCAACGTTTAAAAATGGATTATTTGGATGCCCTTCTTTTGCATAGACCCGATTTGATTTATGATCCGGAGGAAGTAGCGGAGGCCTTTGAAGCTTTGGAAAAGAGCGGAAAGGTTCGTTTCTTCGGTGTCAGCAATGTCCCGATGATGCAGCTGAAAGTCTTAAAGAAATTTGTGAAGCAGCCCCTTAGTATCAATCAGCTACAGCTCTCCATTACAGCATCCCAGCTGATTGACCAGACACTTTATGTAAATGATTTGACAACGGACTTATCCCTTGATCGGGACAACGGGCTTTTAGACTATTGTCGCTTGGAGGATATTACGATTCAGGCTTGGTCTCCTCTGCAGTTTGGTAAGTTTGAGGGATGTTTCGTGGATCATCCTGACTTTCCGGAGTTAAATCAGGCACTTTCCGAGCTTGCGGAAAAAAATATAAAGTCTCCAAAACCGCGATTGCAATCGCCTGGATATTACGGCATCCGGCGAAGATGCAGGTCATTGCAGGTACGATGAATCCAAAGCATTTAGAGGATTACTGCGAGGCAACAAAGGTGGAACTGACCCATCATGAGTGGTATCAGCTCTATCTTGCGTCCGGAAAGAAATTACCATAGTACGTTAGTGGTATCGCATAAAAAGTTGGCAGAACAAGTAAGATTCTGCTTTTTTATAGTATAGATAAAGCAATGAAAAAATGGGGATATAAAAAATCAAAACATCCGCTTTGTTTTTTGTATCCCCATTATAAAGTCACTCTATTTTAGAAGAGTACTTATCCAATGCTGTCAATATTCAGAGTATATCCCAGAATTTCTCCCACATCGGTACATTTTTCCCTTGAGGGTAATAGTGTCTCCTTTATTCATGGTCTTAATGGCTTCTTTTTGCTCATCTGTTTTTATGAAACATTGAACACTTAAAAGGGTAAAATCATTGGCTTCTTTCGATAGAGAGATATAAGAGCCCCTGTGCATCAATGTTACTTAGTTTACCGGTGACTTGAATATATTTTTCCTTTATACTTATCTGTTGCATTCATTGCATTGGCTTCCAAATCATCAATCATTTCATCGGTGGTATATGCTGTATATTCGATTTGCGCTTCAGTGGGCACTTCCGTTTCTACTGCTTGTTCGTTACTGACCGTTTCTGTTTTTTGGAGAACTCTTATCATTTGAAGACTCGCCTTCAGTACCTTTCTTTCCCATAACAGCTCCCAATACACCAATAACAATAATGGCAATAACGATATTTCTGATTAAATGTCCTTTTTTTCATGCTTCCTCCTCCATGTAAAAAAATGTTTTTGTATAGAATTCGTATATTGCGATTATATATATATATATATATAAAGTAAAGAGATGTGAAATAAAAAAATTGTTCAAATAGCACAAATTTGGAAAACTGTATTGCTTTGATATTATTAAATGGAATCTATTTTTTTCAAAAAACAAGAAATCACCCGGATGTATCATGATATAGAAAAAAAGCTAAACGATGGAAGAAGAAAATAGCGTATTTTTGAGGAAATAAAGCTATGAGGCATTGACATATACCCCTATAGGGGTATATTATTCTCTCCGAAAGAGGAGTTTATAAGACAGTCTCATAAACTGCTTTATCTTAAGAGTAGGAGGGTTAAATGAAAAAATATACGGTAACAGGTATGTCCTGTGCAGCTTGTCAGGCAAGGGTGGAGAAGGCAGTGGGAAAGCTTCCCGGCGTAACGTCCTGCTCGGTTTCTCTCCTTACGAACAGCTTAATCGTGGAAGGAGAGGCCTCAGAGACGACCATTCAGGAAGCAGTGGAGAAAGCCGGCTACGGCTTTGTATCCGAAGAAAATCAGAGCAAGACCAAGGATTATCAGAACGGTAATAGAAGTAGTGCGGGTCAAAATAATCGAGGGCAGGCTTCCTTTTCAGATCAGGAAACGGCAGCATTAAAAAAGCGGTTTTCTGCACTCACTGCTCTTCCTCGTTTTACTTATGTCTTTATCCATGGGACCGATGCTTTTCCATTTTTCGTTGCCTACAGTTTTACAATATCCGGGAATTTTGGCACTTACGGAAATGTTACTTGCCATTATTGTCATGTTGATTAACAAGAAGTTTTTTACTTCCGGCTTTTCTGCCCTGTTTCATCTCTCCCCCAATATGGATAGTCTTGTGGCACTTGGCTCTACGGCATCCTTCTTGTATTCACTGGGAGTTTTATACGGGATAAATTATTACTTGGAGATTGGAAATCAAGAAATGGCGCATCATATCGGGCATCATCTCTACTTTGAGACGGCGGCAATGATTCCGACTCTGATTACCCTCGGGAAGATGCTGGAATCTATTTCCAAAGGAAGAACCACGAGTGCCTTGCAGGGGCTTATGAATTTAAGTCCGAAGACGGCTGTGGTAGTAAGAGACGGAGTGGAAAGCACTGTTCCGATTGAAGAAGTGGAAGTGAACGATACGTTTCTGGTGAAGCCCGGTGAGCAGATTCCGGTGGACGGTATCGTTCTTTCCGGAAGAACGGCGGTAGACGAGTCGGCACTTACCGGAGAATCCATTCCGGTAGATAAAGAAGAGGGAGCGAAGCTCTCTGCCGGTACCTTAAATCGTTCCGGTTTTATCACAGGAAGGGCGGTCCGTGTCGGGAAGGATACGAGCCTTTCACAGATTATCGAAATGGTTTCCAATGCCGCGGCAACGAAGGCACCGATTTCCCGTATTGCGGATAAGATTTCCGCTGTTTTTGTTCCTTTTGTAATGGGAGTGGCTTTACTTACATTCTTCATTGTGCTGGGAAGCGGAGCGGAGTTTTCTTCCGCACTTTCTCGGGGAGTGGCGGTTTTGGTTATCAGTTGTCCCTGCGCTTTGGGGCTTGCAACACCGGTTGCAATCATGGTCGGAAACGGTGTTGGAGCAAAAAACGGGATTCTTTTTAAGACGGCATCTTCTCTGGAGGAAGCCGGAAAGATAGAAATTCTTGCTCTCGATAAAACCGGGACACTTACGAACGGTAGCCCTATAGTGACGGACATTTCTCCTGTGAAGGAAGAAAAGAGAGAGGTACTTTTGCAGCTTGCGGTTTCCATTGAAAAAAACTCCGAGCACCCGCTTGCGAAGGCGATAGAAGTCTATGGAGAGGAGCATCATATCAGTCCTTATCCGGTGGAGGATTTTCAGGCCATGACGGGACACGGTGTGTCGGCAAGCTATCAGGGAGAAAGACTTTTTGCCTGCTCTGAAGGCTATGTGCGGGAGCATTTTTTTCTGTGGAAGAGGGATTTTTTTGGAAAGACTGGATTCTCTTTCCAAAGAGGGAAAGACCAATCTCTTTTTCGTAAAAGGAGAGGAAGTCTTGGGTGCCATTTCCGTAGCGGACAGCTTAAAGGAAGATGCAAAGGATGCGATAGCGGAACTGAAAAAGCAGGGTATTTTTACCGTGATGCTGACAGGAGACCGGAAGAGTACGGCGGAAGCTATCGCAAAAAGAAGCCGGCGTAGACTTGGTGGTTAGTGAAGTGCTTCCTGATGGAAAGGAAGAAGTGATTAAGAGGCTGCAGGCTTACGGAAAAGTAGCTATGGTGGGAGACGGAATCAATGATGCCGTAGCCTTAACAAGGGCGGATCTCGGTATTGCTATCGGGGCCGGAACGGATGTCGCCATCGATGCCGCGGACATCGTGCTCATGAAGTCGAAGGTTTTGGATATTCCGAGAAGTATTCGTCTCTCTCGTGCCACGATTCGAAATATTCATGAAAATTTGTTCTGGGCCTTTTTCTACAATGTGATCTGTATTCCGCTTGCGGCAGGCTTTTACTCTGCGGTCTTCCACTGGAATTTTGAGATGAATCCGATGGTAGGGGCTCTTGCCATGAGCCTTTCTAGTGTCACGGTTTGTCTCAATGCTCTTCGACTGAATCTATTTTCCGTAAAAGAGGCTAAAGGAGACAGAAAAAGAGGAATCGGAAAAGAGAAGGAAGTAAAGCTTTTGGCGGAATTTTCCCAAAGAGGAACAGTGATAAACAATCTAAATGAAAACAAAAAACAGGAGGAAAAAAGAATGGAAAAGAAGATGAATATTACAGGAATGATGTGCGGGCATTGTGAGGCCAGAGTAAAGAAGGCACTGGAGGCCGTGGAAGGGGTGGATCATGCGGAAGTGAGCCATGAGAGCGGGACGGCGACCGTTTTCTTAAAGAAAGAAGTGGATAATGCTACACTAAAAAGCGGCAGTAGAGACAGAGGATTACGTCGTGACAAATATAGAATAAGGCAGGGAATTCATGGAAAAATGTCACTGTGCCGAAAGAAAAAAACTGCATCCTCGAGATGAGGCGGAGAAAAAGGCTTTAATCTCTCGTCTAAACCGCATGGAAGGCCAGATTAAGGGATTCGGAATATGCTCCTTGAAGATCGCTACTGCGTGGATATTATTACGCAGGTCAGTTCCGTATCTTCCGCACTAAAGGCCTTCAGTAAGGAACTGTTACAGAGGCACATTGCTTCCTGTGTGGTGGAAGAAATACAGGGCGGAAAAAGAAGATGCAGTAGAGGAGCTTTGCGAACTGATTAAGAAGATTATGTAGCTTTTAAGATAAGACTTTTCTCTTTAAGCAAGTACTTAAAAATTCAAATTCTAAAGAACCCCCAAATTCTAAAAGACAATCCTCTATTTCTAAAAGAAAAGCAAAAAGAGAATTATTCTTGAAGATTTTCATACTTTAAACACAAAAAGGACTCTATACTGCCCCGCATAGAGTCCTTTTTTCATATAATAAGCGGTACAGAAGATAGAGCGCTTTTTTTCGAATAGATGGACAGGTTAAAACAGCAAGGAGAGAAGCGTATGGATAATAAAAATTCATTTCCGAATTTCGATGATTTTTTTCCGGATAGGAATAATCGAAATCAACAGGGTGACGGGAATAGGCCGAGACCCTTCCTATTCTATATTTTTGTTGCATTGATTATTACTCTGCTCTTAAACAGCTTTGTTTTTCCGGCGATCAAGCAGGCGCGGATAGAGAGTAGTACTTATTCCGACTTTCAAACAGGCGGTAGAGAATAAGGAAGTGAAAGCTGTGGAGCTGGGGCAGGACAGCATCAAGTACGAAGTGGAAAAGGATGGAAAAACGACCATCTACAGTACTACAAGAATCAAAAATGAATTTACGGAGGCCCAAGTTTTAAGCGAGCTTACAGCGCAGGGAGTAAAGTACAATGAGACTCTTCCTGTGGAAAATAATTTCCTTTTGAATTTCATCTTTTCTTGGATTGTTCCTTTACTTCTTTTCATGGCAGTTGGAAATTGGCTCTCTAAGCGCATGACTTCCGCGATGGGCGGCATGGGAGGCGGCGGAGGCTTCGGTCTTGGCGGCTTCGGAAAGTCCAATGCAAGAGAGTATGAGAAGAAAGATGACAGTATTCGTTTTAAGGACGTAGCCGGAGAGGACGAGGCGAAGGAGCTTCTTACCGAGATGGTGGATTATCTAAACAATCCGGACAAATATTCGAAAATCGGTGCGAAGATCCCAAAGGGTGCTCTCCTCGTAGGCCCTCCCGGAACCGGTAAGACCATGCTTGCGAAGGCGGTGGCCGGAGAGGCGGGGGTTCCTTCTTCTCCATTTCCGGTTCGGAATTCGTGGAGATGTTTGTCGGCATGGGCGCAGCAAAGGTGAGAGACCTCTTTGATCAGGCAAAGAAGAAGTCCCCCTGTATCATTTTCATTGACGAGATTGATGCTATCGGTAAGAAGAGAGGCGCAGGAGGTTTAGGCGGAAACGACGAAAGAGAACAGACCTTAAACCAGCTTCTTACGGAGATGGACGGCTTTGACAGCTCGAAGGCAATCATCCTTTTGGCGGCAACTAACCAGCCCTGACCAGTTGGATCCGGCGCTGCTTCGTCCCGGTCGTTTTGACAGAAGAGTTCCTGTAGAACTTCCGGATTTCCAGGGAAGAGTGGATATCCTAAAGGTACATGCACAAGAAGATTAAGATGTCCGACAATGTGAATCTGGAGGCCATTGCGAAGGCCGCTCCCGGTGCTTCCGGGGCGGAGCTTGCCAATATCATTAACGAGGCCGCTCTTCGTGCCGTTCGTGCCGGAAGAGAAAGAGTGATTCAGTCTGACCTCGAAGAATCTATAGAAGTGGTTATTGCGGGTTATCAGAAGAAAAAAATAAGGTGATGACGGAGAAAGGAAAAAGCTGATTGTGGCTTATCACGAGGTGGGACACGCCTTGGTTGCGGCCATGCAGAAAGATTCCGCCCCCGTTCATAAGATTACCATTATTCCGAGAACTTCGGGTGCCTTAGGCTACACCATGCAGGTGGAGGAAGAGGGAAACCATTATCTTTATTCCAAGGAAGAGCTGGAAAATGAAATTGCAACGCTGACCGGCGGAAGATGTGCGGAAGAGCTCATTTTCCATACCTGCACCACCGGAGCTTCAAACGATATCGAGCGCGCTACGAAGTCCGCAAGAGCAATGATTACCCGCTACGGTATGGCGGACAGCATCGGTATGGTGGCGATGGAACAGTTACACAACCAGTATCTTGGAGGAGATGCGACACTGACCGTTTCTCCGGAAACGCAGACGAAGATAGACGAAATGGTTGTAGCACTCGTGAAGAAGCAGCATGATAAGGCATATAAGATTTTTGGAAGACAATATCACGAAGCTGCATGAAATTACGAAGTTCCTCTATGAGAAGGAGACCATTTCCGGAGAGGAATTTATGGAGATTCTAAACCGAAAGGAAGTTGATCCTTCTGTAGTGGCAAGAGAAGAGAAGGATACTTTGTTATAAAAAGTTTTTGTATACGCTTTTTGCTCAGTGAAAAAGAGTTACGAGAGAGTATTTCCGATTTTTTTATCTTTATAAAAAAATCAGATTTAATGAGTTTCTTGTAACTCTTTTTTTATTTTTTTGTAAAAGAAAATTATATCCTCTTTTTGAGGATTTGTGCTAAAGTGGCAGTAAGATGCAAAAAGCGTTAAAAAAATTGAATAATACGATATAGGGAATAAGATTTTGCGTATTCAGAAGTGAAAGCTTTGAGGAAATTTCATAGAAAAATCGGGGAGAGAGTATGAAAAGAGACCTGGATTATCTTCGTTTGCTTGCGAAGTCCTTTTCCGACTGCCAATCAGGCGGCAGCTGAAATCATCAATTTGAAGGCAATATGTGCCCCTGCCTAAAGGGACGGAGTATTTCTTTTCCGATTTGCACGGAGAAAGTGAAGCCTTCATTTTTCTTATGCGTTCTGCATCCGGCGTGATTCGTTCCAAGATTGAAGAGATTTTTTCTCATTTTCTTTCGGAGGATGAGCAGCTTCGCTTGGCTAATTTAATCTATTATCCCAGAGAAACTTTTTTTAGATAAAGGGAAATACCTTTTTTTGGAAGACAAGGAGTGGCAGAAAAATTACCATTCATCGCTTGGTTGCACTTTGCTTAAAGATTGCCTCAAAGTACACAAGATCCAAGGTCAGGAAGAAACTCCCGAAGGATTTTGCTTATGCTATCGACGAGCTTTTGCATGATGAAGAGGAAGACACAAAGCTATATCACAGAGAAATATTGCAGGGGATTTTAGATGTGGAACGGGGCAGGAGTTTATCATTGCTCTCTGTGAGCTGATTCAAAATTTGAGTATAGACAGTCTCCACATTATTGGGGATATTTTTGATAGAGGACCGCATCCGGACAGTATTATGGAAGAGTTAATGTGCTTTCATGATGTTGATATTCAGTGGGGGAACCATGATGTGGACTGGATGGGCGCTTTTGCGGGAAATCCGGCCTGCATTGCCAATGTTCTTCGCATTGCCACATCTTACAACAGCTTTGATGTCCTGGAAGACGGCTACGGCATCAATCTTCGTCCTCTATCCATGTTTGCTCAGGAAGTGTATGGAAATGATCCTTGTAGTTCATTTTATCCGCATCTTTGGGATAAGAATATTGCGGATTCGGTAGAGCCGGAGCTTGCTGCGAAGATGTGTAAGACCATCAGTGTGATAATGTGGAAGGAAGAGGGGCAGCTCATTCAAAGGCATCCGGAGTATGGTCTTACGCATAGGATGCTCCTTCATAAAAATCAATCCCGAAAAAGGAGAGATTGAATTGGAGGGAAAGATTTATCCTTTAAAGGATTGTCATTTTCCGACAATCAATTGGGCGGATCCTTATGTTTTATCGGAAAAGAGCAGGAACTTATGGATACGCTTGTTTACAGTTTTACACATTCCAAGATGCTGAAAAAGCATATTGATTTTTTCTTTACCCATGGTTCCATGTATAAGATTGTGAATCACAATATTTTTATATCATGGTTGTATTCCGATGACGGAGGAGGGGAGTTTTTTTATCGATTTCCACAAGAGACGGGGAAGTTTCGGGAAAGCGTCTTATGGATTACTGTGAACAGAAGTGCATCGAAGCTTATTTTATGAATAGGGAAATGGATCCGAACGGGAAGCTCTATGCCACGGACTTTTTCTGGTATCTTTGGTGCGGTCCGAAGTCCCCTCTTTTCGGTAAAGATAAGATGTGTACCTTTGAACACTGTCTCATTGAAGATCCGGAAACCCATAAGGAAAGCTACAATGCGTATTATAAGTGGATTGAAAAGGAAAGCTATGTAGATAAAATTATCGAGGAATTTCGTGAAAATCCGGAGCTTTCCCATATTATTAATGGCCATGTTCCTGTGAAAGAGTAAGAAAGGCGAGAGCCCGATTAAGGCTTCCGGAAAACTTTTTATTATAGATGGCGGGATTTCTAAGGCCTATCATTCTAAAACCGGTATTGCCGGCTACACTTTGATTTATGATTCGAAGCACTTGTCTTTGGCGGAACACAAAGATTTTCATAAGGGGGAAGAAAATACACCGGATATACGGGTGGTAGAAAGGATGAAAGGTAGAATTCGGATTGGAGAAACCGATAAGGGGGTAGAACTTCGACAGCAGATGGAAGATCTTTGGGAGCTGTTGGAGGCTTATGGAAATGGAGAACTGAAGGAGCAGTATAGCGGAAAATAAAATGTTTTTCATTGGAGGACAAATCGAAAAGAGCTAGAGGTGAAATAAGAAAAAGAATAAAAAAATGAATATAAATTATACAAAAGAATAAATCATAAACTTCATTGCAAAAGGGAATCTTCTTGACGCACTATAAATAGAGGTATAGTATTTGGTTAGCACAAGCTAACCATCAAGGAGGCAGTATGAATGGAGAAATGATAGAAGAGGGAAAAAATAAATGGAACAATTCTCGTCCTACGGAAAATTCCCGTCATGATGGAAAAGCACCTTCTCCGATTCTTTGGGCCCTGTCTCAGACGGGCTCTCACAAGAGGGAATATGTAAAAAGTGTACTTTTCGCCATCATCGGGGTGGCCTTTTCCCTTGCCCCGTATTTTGTTATGGTAGAAATTGTAGACGGCCTGATGAGTGGCAACCGGGACTTCTCCTTCTACCTTGGGAAATGTCTTATTACAGCGCTCCTTTGGATAGGGAGAGTCCTTTTCCATTCCCTTTCTACAGGGAAAAGCCACGCGGCGACCTTTGCGGTTCTCGGGGAGATTCGAAAACGTTGCACGGAAAAGCTCCTCCGTATGCCCCTGGGTGCCGTGCAGGAGCAAAGTTCCGGAGCCTTAAAAAGCACGATCATCGAGCGGATTGACAGTATGGAGACCACGCTCGCGCATATTGTGCCGGAATTTACGGCGAACCTTCTGATTCCCCTTTGTATTCTCCTCTATATTTTTAGTCTGGATTGGAGAATGGGACTTGCCGAGCTTCTTACTCTTCCTATCGGACTCGTAAGCTTTGCCGTCATGATGGGTGGCAGTCAGAAGTTTTATGAGCATGCCGTAGAATCCACGAAAACCTTGAACAATACCTCCGTGGAATATATCGGAGGGATTCAGGTCATCAAAGTCTTTGGAAAAACAAAGTCCAGTTACGCACGCTTTGTAAAGGACGCTTATGAAGCGGCAAACAGCTACATTTCTTGGATGCGATACTATATTCTCCCTATGACCTTTTCTCTTTCCATTATGCCGGCAACCCTCCTCCCCGTTCTTCCGATTGGGGGGATTTTGGTTCGTAGCGGAACGCTTAGCAGCAATCACTTTGTGATGATTCTCATTCTTTCCGTAGGACTTGTTACCCCTCTTATCACTTTGATGAGTTATGGCGATGATTTCCAAACCATAGGGAACCATTATGGGCGAGGTAAGAGCTCTTCTGAATGCCCCGGAAATGGAGCGCCCGAAAGAGGGAGATTCTCCGGAGAAAAACGACCTGGCGCTTCGTGATGTCCATTTTTCCTACAAAGAAAAAGAGGTATTGCACGGCATTTCCATGGAGATTCCGGAAGGAAGCTTCGTTGCCCTGGTTGGCCCGAGCGGTAGCGGAAAAAGCACGATTGCAAGGCTGATTGCCTCGCTTTGGGATGTAGAGAAAGGCGGTATTTTCCTAGGAGGAAAGGATATCCGGGAGATTCCGCAGGAGGTCTACTCTGAAAAGTTCGCCTTCGTCTCTCAGGATAACTATCTGTTTAATAGGAGCGTGCGTGAAAATATCCGACTGGGGAAATCCCGCCGCAACGGATACTAGAGGTGGAAGAAGTTGCGAGGAAGGCCGGCTGCCATGATTTTATCCTCTCTCTGGAGAAGGGCTATGATACGCTTGTAGGAAACGCAGGCGGCCATCTTTCGGGCGGTGAGCGTCAGAGAATTTCCATAGCAAGAGCCATGTTAAAAAGCCGCTCCCATTGTAATCCTTGACGAGGCGACCGCCTATACCGACCCGGAAAATGAAGCCCTGATTCAGCGTTCTGTCTCCAAGCTCACCGAGGGAAAGACCTTGATTGTCATTGCACACCGCCTAAGCACCATCGTCGATGCAGATAAAATCTTCGTTATAGAGGACGGAAGAATCAATGACTCCGGAACCCATGAAGAACTCTTATCTCGAGGAGGACTGTACAGCGTGATGTGGAAAGCGCATGAGGAGGTGAAGGACAATGCTTAGTATCATTCGTCATTTCTTTCAATTTTGCGGAGTGGAAAACCGCAGGAAATTTACCCTTTCCCTTTTTCTCGGAGTTGGTGACGCTTTTTTCAACGCCTTAAAAATTCCCGCTATTGCTGTAATGCTAAAGGCTCTTCTCGCTTCTGAAATCCGCATGGAGGACATTTTCCTAAGCCTCGGTATTATGCTTCTTAGCATCCTCGGCATCAGTCTGATCAAGTCGAAAAGCATGATGTTGCAAACCGAAGCGGGCTACGATACCTGTGCAAGGAAAAGGGTGGAAATCGCGGAACACCTCCGTTACCTTCCCATGGGGTATTTTAATCAGAATTCCCTCGGGCAAATCAGCTCTGTCGCAACGAACACCATGCAGATGCTGGAAGGTTTAGCTACCCGTGTGATTATGCAGGTTTCGGAAGGCCTGCTCACCACAAGCCTCATCATTCTCATGCTCTTTTTCTTTGACTACCGTATCGCTCTCGTCCTGCTTACCGGCTTTGTCTTCTTCCTCTTTTGTAACAGTGCTCTGCAAAAGGCAGCCGGAAAGCTTTCCGGACGAAAAATCGAAGCCGAAGCCTCTCTTGTGGAAAAGGTGCTCGAGTACCTCCAAGGTATGGCGGAGGTCAAGGCCTACCATTTAAGCGGAGAAAAGAGCCGGGAGCTAAACGAAGCCATTCATGAAAATGGTCAAATCAACACGGAAATGGAGCTTTCCTTTATCCCGATAATGGCTCTGCAAAGCCTTATTGCGAAGCTAAGCGGAGTCGCCATGGTGCTTTTTTCCTGCCTCTTCTATTGCGCAGGCAGTATGTCCGCCTTAAATGCCATTATCATGGTCATTTCCGCTTTTATTGTAAATGCGAGTCTGGAAAGTGCCGGAAGCTATTCCGCCCTCCTCCGCATCGTGGAAATGAGTGTGGACAGAGCTGAAGAAATCCTTCGTACCCCGCAAATGAGTATTTCGGGAGAGAAATCGAGCCGAAAAAAAGAGACATCTCTGCGGAAGAACTTGCCTTTTTCCTATGATCAGCGCTTAATCATAGACGGAGTATCATTTGGAAATACCCGAACACACGACAACAGCCATTGTCGGACCGAGCGGCAGCGGAAAAACCACCTTGGTCAGTCTTCTTTCACGTTTCTGGGATCCGGAAAAAGGGAAAAGTTTTTCCTCGGCGCACGGAATGTCAAGGATTACGACATGGACAGCCTTATGGCGAACTTTCAGCTTCGTCTTTCAGAATGTCTATCTCTTCCACGACAGCATTTTTGAACAATATCCGCTTCGCCCGTCCGGAAGCTTCTTTAGAAGAAGTCATTGCGGTTTCAAGAAGGCCTGCTGTCACGACTTTATCACTGCGCTCCCTGACGGCTATGACACTGTAATCGGAGAAGGCGGCGCCTCCCTTTCCGGCGGAGAAAAAGCAGCGAATATCCATTGCCCGTGCCATGATGAAGGACTCGCCCGTCATTTTCCTGGACGAAGCAACCGCAAACGTGGATCCGGAAAATGAAAACGAGCTGATGCGTGCCATTTCCTCTCTCACAAAAGAGAAAACCGTTATCCTGATTGCCCACCGTTTGAAAAACCGTTTCCAAGGCAAATCAGATTCTGGTTCTCGACCACGGTAGAATCGTGCAAAGAGGAAGTCATGAAGAACTCCTTAAGGAAAACGGCCTGTACAGAGATTTTTATTCAGGAAAGAAAAGAGGCGGTCAGCTGGAAGGTCAGAAAATAAAAAATGCAGTCTTCCTTTTGGGAGGACTGCATTTTTTCTGCCTCGAACAACCTAATAGCGGTTTTAATGATATACCTCAAAAAATATTACAACAGCTTTGCCAGTAGGCCGTAGCTGATTAAAGACATAATGCAACTTGCCAGAAGGATTCCCAGAAGAATGGAAAGAAGTGACTTTTTCTATCCATCTTGAGGAGACTGGCAACCATGGCACCGGTCCATGCACCCGTTCCGGGAAGAGGGATTCCGACGAAGAGTGCTAAGCCCCAGAAATCGTACTTTTCAACACTTTCCCTATTTGCATCCACTTTTTTTCGGAACCAGTTCGCTATCGGTTTTGTGTAGGAAAAAAACTTTCTAAAAAGAACCAGCTTGGAGAAAAAGAAAAGCACAAAGGGAATGGGGAGTATATTTCCGATAATCGCAAGGCACAGAGCCTGCACATAGGGAATTTTTCAAAAAGAGACGCGGCAATCAGTCCTCCGCGGAGCTCAATAATCGGCATGATAGAGAGGATAAATACAATGGATTCTTTTGACAGATACTGCCCCATAATCCGTGTAAAAAATGTAATAAAACTTTCCATATTTCCCTTTCTCCCTTGCTTGAATGACCCTATAACTTATGCTAGAATCTAACAATGGTGCGCTTTGTTTCGATGATTTATGGAGTGTATCGGATAGCAAAGCAGGAGTCAAGATAGTTTCACAGATTGTTCATATATAGATTGGATAGGTAAAACCGATTTTCAAAAGGAGTACTATGATAGACTTTTGAAGAGGAAATTCAAAGATTTAAACCGAGTTTGGATGTGGATCAACTGGAAGATGCCATCTTAAAGGTGGATTTAACGGATATGAATGATTTAATGACGCAGTTATTTGAGGATGCCATGAAGAAGGGAAATACCCAATGAAATATGACATCACCTTAGAAAGAATTGCCAATTGTTATTATAACTTGGGATTGGAAAGGAGCCAGACTAAGGGATTTGAGCGGTGCGGCAGAGTTATTAAAGAAGGCCTTACATTATGATAAGTATCAGAGAGAGGCAAGAAATTTACTCGGCCTCATCTTTTTTGAGATGGGAGAAGTGGCGGACGCTTTGGTACAATGGGTTATCAGTATGAATCTTTTACCTGAAGACAATCTTGCTGATTATTACTTGGATGAGATTCAAAGGAAACCGGCAATTCTTCGTATCTGTTCTGACAATGTAAAACGCTATAATCAAGCGTTAGATTATGCCCAGCACAACAATGAAGATCTTGCGGTATTTCAGCTGAATCAGGTTATTGCCGATAGTCCAAACTATGTGAAGGCGCACATACTCCTAGCACTTTTGTACATGAAAAGAAGTGATTGGGTTAAGGCGGGAAAGAGTCTTTACCTTGTTTTGAAGATTGATCAGAAATAATCCCAAGGCTTTGGTGCTTATGGATATTGTCAAGAAAAATACGGGAAGGGCGGAAATAGAGCAGAACAGACTGAAGAATGTATTTTCCCACAGGAAGATGACGGATGATGATGTTCTGATTCCGCAGGAGATCAAGCAACTTTCTCCCTGGTCCGTTTCTTTGCTTCTTGTTTTGGGAGCGGTAATCGGTCTTTTTGTGTATTATCTTATGATGCTTCCTGCGGGAATTCGCAGTGCCAATACCAAGAACAATCAGGAATTGATTTCATATACGGAGAAGCTGGACGCGGCCAACCAAAAGCTAAGCAATATGGAAGAGCAGAACAGTAAATTACAAAAGGATTATGATGAAGCGAAGGCGAGTCTGGATCGGTATGAGAACCAGAACGCTTCTTTCATGGCACAATATCAAAGCCTTGTCAATATCAACAATGCTCTCTCCACCGGAGATATACTGACTGCCGCGGACGCTTATATAAAATTGGACCCAAAGCAGTATCACGGATGAAAGTCTGCAAAACATGCTTAGCTCCGTAAAGTCGCAGATGGAAGGAAATGTATTTCAACGTTTGCAGGAGCTGGGTACGGCGGCATGGAACTCCGGAAAAACGGAGGAGGCGTTACGCTATTACAGCTTAAGTGTACAGATCCGAAGAGAAGCGGAAAATTTATTCTTACTGGCAAGATTGCAGCAGACCATGGGGAATACTGCAGAGGCAAACCAAAACTTTGATGCCGTTGTAGGTGAGTTCCCCGGTTCTCCCTATGCAGAACGTGCAAGAAGCGCAAGAGGATATTAATGTTAAAAAAGAGCAAGATTATTGCTATGACCAAGTTGGCAATCTACGAAAAGCATAAAGGAGAGGAAGCTCTTGAGATAACCCGATATTATAGGGAAGATTACATTTCCAATCGGATACTGCAGGGCATTATTCGTTATACGGCAGTTTTCTTCCTCTTATCTCTTATGTATCTTTTAATGCAAGGAGAGGACTTGCTCATGAAGATGAGTTTTCCTTTTTGATTAGTTTAGGGACGGCGGGCTGTACTTTTTTTATCTTTTTGGGCTTAACTTTTTTTGTAGCAGTTTTTCTCTTCTTTTCTTACTTTTCTTACGAGAAAGCAGTGGAAGTGAGAAAACAGTATGAGCAAAGCTTGGAAGAAATCCTATCTCTCAGTTACTCTTTTGCTAAAGACAAGAAGAGCAGTGTAAGGGATAAAACAGAGGAGAGCAGTACGAAAACAGCAAAAAAAGAAGTACAGGATATCATTCTGCAGATGAAAAAAGAGGGAGAACGTTTAGAGTTCACACCTCTTTATGGTAGGGATAGACAGGAGCGAGGCAGTAAGGAAGGAATTGCTATAGAAAGAGCGCCTAAAGAAAGTCAAGTGACAAAACGGCAAAGAAACCAGTTCTAAAAAAAGCATTGCAGAAGATAGATTTGGAAAAAAACGAACCGAGAATGAGAACTGGTTGGATGAAGAAGATTGGCTGGATGAGTAAGGGAGAAAAAGATGGATAATATGAGGCAGTATCGGGAAGCTATACAAAAGATATATGGGAAAAATGACTATTGGATTGTTCCGATTTTTCGTTCTCTTTTTTCCATGTTTCTTCTCTTTTCCCTTAACCGTTATCTAGGGATGACGGGAAAGACGGGGAATCCTCTTGTGATTCTTGTACTTGGACTATTGTCCTTTTTCTTACCCTTTTTCTTTTGTGCCCTGCCTTGCCGGGCTTTTACTTACTTTACTATTTTTTTATACGAAGTCATTGTTGCTCTTGGGGTATTGGGGGATTGTTTTTTTGTTTTTAATCTTTATCATTCAAAGCAGTGTAAGGGGAAAGTATGCTATTTTAATAGCGGCCATGCCTCTTTGCTTTTTTTTAGGTATACCCTATTTTTCTTCCTCTGCTTGTAGGACTTTCTATGGGGCTATCCGCAGTTCTTTCTCTTTCTTTGGGTATTCTTGTTTATTATTTTTTTGCAATTCATTCGAGAATATAAAGAGCAATTCATTTTATCAGGTGATCTTTTTGGATCAATTTGAAGGTTTATCCAAAAAAATGGCGCCCTTATTACACAACAAGGAAATGATTGGTATGCTTGTTTTGTTTCACTTTGGCGGCCTTGGCTATTTATATTATTCGAAATTTTAGTTTTAATTACTCTTGGATTATTGCCTTAATAACGGGAATTTGCGTGGAGGGACTGGTATTCTTTGTTTTGCCTTTTCTTTCCGTTAAGATGAATATAGGGTTTAAGTTTACTTTTCCTATCTTTTCTCCATCCTTTTTTAGCGTGATTGCTTTGTTTTTTCTTTCGGGATGCGGATTATCGGGGAACGGAATTTGTACAATTTGAGGATGATGCTTATTATTACTATGTAAAGGCAATTCCGAAGAATAAAGCGTAGTTTAAAGAGTATGGTTTTGCAGGAGGGTGTGGGAAGTGAGTGCATTTATAAAAATGAAGGGCTGGATCAGTCTTCTTCCGTCTTTCAGTTTCACGGGAGTCATAGAGATAGCTATACTTGCCGCTCTTATTTATATCATTCTCCTTTGGATAAAAAATACCAAGGCTTGGCAGCTTTTAAAGGGAATACTCATCATCATTCTTTTTACGGCCTTTGCCGTATTTTTCCGCCTGACTACCATTGTTTGGTTGATTGAAAGGCTTTCTACCGCTGCAATTATCGCTATAGTTGTCATTTTTCAGCCGGAACTTCGTAAGGCTTTGGAACAGCTTGGTTCTAGAAACCTAATCAGTCAATTTAGAGGCTTGGATACAAGGCAAAACACGCATATTAATGAAGAACTTATTGCTGCCTGCAGTACGATGTCGGAGCATAAGACCGGTGCTTTGATTGTGCTAGAGCAAACACAGAGTTTGGAAGAAATCGAAAAGACGGGAATCTATGTAGACGGAATCGTAACGGCAGCCCTGCTTATCAATATTTTTGAAAAAAATACACCGCTTCATGACGGAGCGGTAGTGATTTCCCATGATAGAGTGACTTCTGCGACCTGTTATCTTCCTCTTTCTGATGCGGAGATTTCCAAGGCGTATGGAACGAGACACAGAGCCGCTCTTGGTATATCAGAGAATTCAGATGCCATCACTTTGGTTGTTTCTGAAGAAACGGGAAGAATATCCGTAGCCAGTGAAGGAAAACTCTATCGTATCAGAGAGCCGGAGGAACTCTTGAAGTATCTGCCAAAGGAAGAGAAGGAAGGAGAAGAACGGAAGTCCATCTTTTCCCGAATTTTTTTCTAAGGAGAAAAAGAAGGAGCAGTCATGAAATTTTTTTAAAGGAAATATAAATTTAAAACTATTCAGCGTTTTTGGCTCTACTTCTTTGGTTGATTGTTTTTAATATTTCCAATCCGGAACAAAAAGGAAGCCGGAATGTAGAGTTAAATATTTTAAATCAGGATGTTTTTTCGTCGGAAAATAAAACCTGGGAAGTGGATAGAGAGACCATTACAATAAGTTATACGGTTCGAAGCAATAAGGCATCATCCGTGAAAGCTTCAGACTTTAATGTTTATATTGACTTGAATGACTATTCCATTACCGGTTCCGTGCCGGTATATGTTGAGCTGAAGAATCCGGAAAATTCTGCCAGTATACAGGATATTGTAGCTCGTCCATCTGTAGTCCATGTCAGTGTGGAGGATTTACAAAGAAAGAAGTTTACGCTGACAACCCATAGGAGCGGTAAGGAAGAAGACGGATATGTGGTTGCTTCTATTCATACGGAACCGGACACGATTTATGCAACCGGACCGGAGTCTACCATTGGAAGAATCTCTTCGGTGGGTTTACTGATTAATGTTGATGGGCTGAACAAAACAACCAGTGGAAAAGGAAAGGCTGTTTTTTATGATGCAAACGGAAAAACCATCGATTCTTTAGGGAATGTTACGCTTTCTCAAGAAGAGGTGGATTATACCGTAGTGATTCACAAGAAAAAGGACTTGAAGATTGCAGTGAATGCTACAGGCGTACCGCAGAGCGGTTACAGTTTGGAAAGCTTGGATATCTCACCTAAGACTGTATCCGTTTCCGGAAATGAGAGCCTTTTAGAAAGTATAAATAGTATTGATCTTCCGCCTTTAGATATTTCCGGAACGAGCAGTGATGTACAAAAGGTATATTCTTTGGATGACTATCTTGCAAAAGGTGTTTCGCTTACGGAACCGAATAATACCGTGACCGTTACGGCTAGGCTGAAGAAAAATGCGGAAACCACGGAGGAAAGTACTACAGAATCCAAGGAAGAGAGCAAGTCTACAGAAGAAAGTACTACAGAATCCAAGGAAGAGAGCAGTTTTGGAAGTGAAGAAGGAAGCGACGGAAAAGCAAGTATCAAAAATAGTTCTTCTGCTGAGAAAAAAGCTTCAGTAGAGGAGAGTCGTCAAAGTACGCAGGAAGGGAAAGCTTCTGTGACAGAGAACAAAAGCCCATAGTAGCAGGATATTATTGCATGAGAATATTTAAAATACTTGGAATATACAGCATCCTATATTTTTTTGGCCTATCTGGCAAAAAAATTCAGCCATCTGGGGTTTCTTCTATACTTTTTCTGTTTTTAGCCCTGTTTTTATATTTTGTCGAAAAAAAAGAAGAGAAGAGTAATCTTCCTCTTTGCGGACTTTTTGCTTTAGGCTTACTCGGTGGAGAGGGGATAGCGGTTTTACAGCTGAGTACCCTCTCTTCTTCGTCGGACTACGGAAAGCTGGCTCAGTTTTTTTATTTGGCATATTTTATTTTTATTTGCTGTACTATATAGTGAAAAACTTTGCTTTTTCACAAGAATTTGCAATCTGAAGCACTTAGCATTTCCAATCCATTTTCTAGCGGGAATGAAAAACAAATAGATATTCCTATTAAGGATGAGAGAAAGAAGCAGAAGGAATTATTGTCCTTTTTAAAACTCTGTATTCTTGTTCTACTGGGCATTTCCTATCTCTGTTTTTTTATTGAAGCAAAGGTCTTAGGGTATATCCCTTTGTTTACAGAGCATACTCCTCATGCCTACTCTGCATTTCACTTAAAAAGGACTGCATTATTTCACGACTCTTTTTGTACTGGTGCCGATGCTTTTGCCCTTTCTCATGAGATTGGAGAAGAGAATTACTGCTTTCGGATTAATCAGTTTTTTTCTTTCCTTCTGCTACCGATACTTTTAGTCTCCCGTTTCCAGCTCCTTTTTTCTATGGCACTGTATATTTTGTCTTTGTTGTTGCTGGGTTATTCTTTACAATGGAAGAAGGCTCTTCTTTTATTTCTTTTTTTACTTACTGCATACATTGTTTTGACAGTGGAGAGGGCACACTCCGTATCTTACCTTCTGGATATTTTTGCAATGAAAAAAATAAAAATATCCCGATCTTTTCGTGCAACCCTATATGTACATTGCGAATAATTATGAGAATTTTAATCTCTTGACGAAAGGAAGTGGAAAGTCATTCTCACGGCTTTTAGAATGGCATATCCATTCCTGACCTTATCAGGATTGAAATATTTCGTGGATTTACCGCTCTCCTATCCTTTATACCTTACCAAGGAAGAGTTGAGTACCTTGGGGATTCTCTATGATGCATATTATGATTTTGGGATTCTTGGAGTTGGAATTTTTTCTGCAGTGCTGGGGAGTTTGGCTGCGATCCTAAGCTCCCTTATGAAACGGAAAGACAATCCCTTTCTTCTTGGGATTATTGCCCAATTTGCATTTTATCTATCCCTTTCGTTCTTTACAACTTGGTTTTCTAATGCATCCAGTATTTTTTATTTCGGAATCAGTCTCTTTTTTACTATGCTTTGGCAGTGGAAAAAGCAGAGGCTGGACAAAAGATAAAAGCCGGTCAAATGGAAGGAGAGCAATAAAATGAAGAGAATAGGACTGTTGTTGTATCGGATCTGTTTTCCGCTTGTTTTAACCGCTATCTTTTTGATTCTGATTCCCAGATTGCTTCTGTTCTTTCTGCCTTTTTTCTTGGGAGCAATTTTAGCAGTGCTTGCATCCCCGATTATCCATTTTGTTTCGAAAACTTTTCCCGGAATTAAAAAGAACATTGGACAGTTTTGATTATTGTATTCTTGTTTGTTATTGTCTTGGGGCTGTTGTATCTCTTATTTCTTTTGGGAGGGCCTTTTCTTTCTGTAAAAATGGCGGGCTTTCCGGAATATCTCCTCTCTGCAAAAAAATATGGCATTGGATAGTCTGAGAAGGTGAGACAATTGCTACCGGAAGGTTTTCAGGAGATTTTTCATGAATATGCCGAAAAATGGAAGGATATGGAAAAAAATATACTGCGCAGTTGGTCATCTCCGCTATCCGTTTATCCTTGCATCTGGTTGGAGGTCTACCGGAACTTGTGCTCTACTTTGTTATCATGATTTTATCCTCCTTTTCCTTTGTGAAAGAAGGAAGCGGAATCCTTCAAGGCTTACAAAAGATAGTGCCGGAAAGCTTTAGTCGTTACGGAAAGCTTTTAAGAGAAGATGGGAAAAAGATTATCAAAGGATATATTCTTGCACAGATAGAAATCATGTTTTGTGTTTTTTTACTCCTTGCAATAGGTTTTAGCTTTTTGAGGGTGCCCTATGGGGTTTTACTTGCCTTCCTTACCGCTTTTTTAGATGCACTTCCGATTTTTGGAGTCGGATTTATCATGTGGCCATGGATGCTTTTCATTCTAATACAGGGGCGTTTTGGCTTCTTTGCCGTCTTGCTTGTATTATATCTTTTGACACAAGTGATTCGACAGTTTTTGCAGCCGAAGATTATCGGAGAAGCGATTGGTCTTCCTCCTCTTTTGGCTTTACTATTCCTGTTTCTCGGGTATAAGTTTTATGGCTTGTCCGGTATGGTGCTGGCATTACCGGTCGGTATGCTGCTTCTCCGTTTTTATCACTATGGAGCTTACGACGGTTTAATTTTGGCAAGTAAAGAATTGAAGGAAATCTTGGTCAAAGCCCTTTATCAATAGGAGTAATGGAGGAGTTTATGCATTTACCCGAGGTGTTTTTAGAAAGAATGCGAAATTTGTTTTCGGAAGAAGAGGAGTGGAAGCAATTTCTTCAGTCTTTTTCGGAGGAGCCGAAACGGGGAATCCGTGTAAATACACAAAAGTTAAGAGAAGCGGAGAAACACGGATTTTCTTTTTCGGATTGGACAAAGGACTGGAACTTGATTCCCTTGTTTTCTTTTCATTACTCTAATTGTGAGGAAGACAAAGGAGAGAGAGTTTTAGTAGAAGATATACAGAACAATGTTCGGAAGACTTGCAAGAAAATTCGTCGGAAATTTTAGAAAAAACAGAGGTAAGAGAATTCCTCGTGGACGAAAGCTATCTTGCGTCGCAGGGGATTACAATCGGACGAGACCCTTATCATGAAGCCGGGCTTTACTATATTCAGGACCCTTCGGCAATGGAGGTCGTTCCGCATATGGAGATACGCCCCTTTGATCGCTGTTTGGATCTCTGTGCCGCACCTGGAGGAAAAAGCATGCAAATAGCTGATCGATTGGACAGTAAGAGAGGCGGGTTCCTTCTTTCCAACGAATATGTGGGGGAAAGGGCAAGAATTCTTTCGAAAAATGCGGAAAGAATGGGCTATGCTAATCTTTCCGTAGTCAATGAAAGCCCGGCACATCTAGCTGCGTTATACCCCGGTTTTTTCTCCAGAATTTTGGTGGATGCTCCCTGTTCAGGTGAGGGGATGTTCCGAAAAAGTAAAGAGGCAGTGGAAGACTGGTCGGAAGAGCTTGTGGAAAAATGTGCTCTTCGCCAAAAGGAAATTCTTCGGGAAGCCTTCACCATGCTTCGAGAAGGTGGAATGCTTGCGTATTCCACCTGTACCTTTGAAAGGACTGAGAATGAAGATATCCGAGAATGGATAGAAAGGGAGAATCCGGATTATCGGCTTTTAATGGAGAAGAGACTGTATTTTCATAACAGCAGTGGAGAGGGGCAGTATTTTGCGGTGTTTAAGAAATCCGGAGAAGAACCTGCAGAAGAGGAGAGAGAGCTTTCTTATACGGTTTTTCAAAAAAACAAAATGATTTTCTGCTATGCCTCACAGCTCCGTCCTTTTCGGAATTAAAAATTATTTAGGCAAGGTATAAGTATTTATGAGGAAGGAAAGAAGGAATGGGAGTATAGTCACGGCTTAAGTCATGCGGTGGATTTGAAGGACATTTTTTTCAATCGTGGAACAGCGGAGACCGAAGACGAAATATAGCCTTCTCTATTCCCTTTTTCCTAAAGAGAACGGACAGAAGAGTGGAAGACTATCTTTTGGGCAATGAAATCGGAGTAGAAGAGAAAGAAATAGAGGGAATAGAGGGAATAGAGGGAATAGGGGAACTTATTGAGGGCAAGGAACATAAGGCGGGAATGTCCATTCTCTATTGTGACGGTCTTCCTTTGGGGTTTGGCTATCTTCGAAACGGGCGTCTTCGAAAATTTTTATCCCAAAGGATTGCGTTATAAAAAATAGGAAAAGAATACGGTCCGGGATTTTTATGGTAAAAGAAAAAAGCTACCATCTGACGAGAAAAAAGGAAAAATCTTTTTGTTAAAAAAATAACGCATAATTTCAATGTTTTGACTTAATCATCTTAAAACCGTCTTAAAATCCCTTGAACTCATATATTTAATCGTTTACAATACCTAAGAATATTGTCTGGACTCAGGAATAGAATGGAGGAGAAATATGGATCAGCGTAGCTCTGCAAGAAATCGCATTGAGTCCTTGCTGGACGCACATAGTTTTGTCGAAATCGGTGCTTTGGTAAGAAGTCGAAGTACGGATTTTTGTTCAGGAGGGAAAAAAAGGAAGCCACGGATGGCGTTATCTGCGGTTATGGCAGTATATCCGGAAAGCCGGTGTATGTTTATGCCCAGGACGGAAATATTCTTTCGGGTTCTTTGGGAGAAATGCACGGGAAAAAGATTGCTCAGCTTTTATGATATGGCACTGAAGATGGGGGCTCCGGTTTTGGAACTTTTTGGATTCCAGCGGAATTCGTCTGGAGGAAGCGACAGATTCTCTTTTTGCTCTTTCCCGTATTTATGAGAAGAAGGCAAAGGCAAAGGGGTTGATTCCCTTATATTCTGTTGTTTACGGTCAGGCAGGCGGAGCAATGGCAGTGCTTGCTTCTCTTTCTGATTTTAGCTTTATGGAGAATAAGGACGGCAGATTGTTCTTAAACGCTCCCGATGCGGTGAAAGGCAATAAAAATGATGATTTTGCCAAGGCTAAAGCACAGGAAGAAGCCGGCAATCTGGATTTTTTCCGGAACGGAAGAAGAATTGATTACCGAAATTCGCAAAGCCTTTTTCCTTCTTGCCGGCAAACAATGAAGATGAAGCCTATAATGAAGACGTGGAAGACAATTTAAATCGTGCAGTGGACGGATTTTTTACAATGCCTGCAAGAGAAGCACTTAGCACACTTTCTGATGAGGGGAGATTTTTGAAGTAAGAAGAGCTTACGGAGAGGGTGCAGTAACTGCATTTCTGCGCTTAAACGGACAAACAGTGGGAGGCATTGCAACAACAGGAGAAGCACTTCACTGGAAGGCTGTTGTGAAGATGAATCGTTTCCTTCGTTTCTGTAACAGCTTCTCTATTCCGGTTCTTACTCTTTGTGATACTCCGGGATTTGAGAACTGCAGCTGCAATGAGATGCACATGACCAAGGAAATGGGAGAGCTCCTGTCCGCCTATGGAAATGCTTCCGTACCATTGGTGACTTTGGTAAAAAGGCAGTCAGTTCTGCAGGTGCTTGTCTTGGCAGTAAGGGCTTGGGAGCGGATTTGGTTTTCGCATATCCGGAATCCGAGATTTCGGTTATGGATGCGAAGTTAGCTGCAAATATTTTATATCCTGATGAGACTTTGGAGGATAGAGAAGAAAAGGCCAAGCAGTTCCTTGAGGAAAAAGGTTCTGCAAAGAGTGCGGCTTACCGCGGATATATTGATGCCATTATTTTACCGGAAGAAACAAGGCAGAGAGTGATTTCCGCCTTTGATATGCTTTTACGGCAAGGCGAATTTTTGATTTCCATAAAAAATACGGCAGCATCTAAGGGAGGAATTATGAAGAAAATAAAACGATTATTCTTCCTCCTTGCGATTATGCTTCTTTCTCTTTTTCTTTTCTCCTGTAGAAAAAAGAAGGTAGAGACAACACTGTCTTTAACAGAGGAAGAGCGTTCCGGACTAACCCAGATGATGACCGACTATTTCCTTGAAGTTGAGGGAGAAGACGAGCAGGAACTGGAAGATAGCATTAATCAGGCGTACAAGGCAAAAGAAGAAGTTCTTTACAATGCATTGACAAACTTTAAGAATAACAAAAAGATTTGGGCAAGTTCAAAAAGTGGAAAAATGTGGAAGTGACAACAGAGGATGACAGTTATGTTATTAATCTGCATGCCGGTTTTGAAAAGAGAGAGTTGATTTTCCATGCGGTCATTCCGGAGGGCTACTATCAATTTACGGAATTAAGCTTTAACCCGGTCTATACCATGCAGGAAAAGCTGCTTTCCGCTTTCCAAAAATATGATAGTCGGTATGGGAACTGTTTTTGCCGTTTTAATCTTCATTGCATGGATTATCAGTCTTTTTGATCAGGTCCATAAGTGGGAAGTAAGACGGGCAGAGGCTAAAAAAGAAAAAGACCGTCAGGCTTTGGAACTGAAAAAAAGGAAGAAAAGCTAAGTACAGCAGTAGAGACGAAAAAGCATTCCTGCTGTTTTGGAAAAGGAAGAAGGGATTTCAGAGGAACTCCTCAGTATAATTCTTATGGCTGCCGTTCAGGCATACGAAGAAGATTTGGGAAGAAAGAATCCTTTCAGTGGTGCTCGAACTTTGGAAAACGGATTGATTGTACGCTCGGTAAAGAGAAGGAAGTAGAGGTTAAAAATGAAAGCATATACAATTACGGTGAATGGTGTTTCTTATGATGTGACTGTGGATGAAAAAGGAAATGTGGGAAGTGCATCAGCTCCTGCGGCGGCTCCCGCGGCAAAGTCTGCAGCACCTATTTCTGTGGCAGCTCCTGTGCAAAAGGCTTCGGCACAGGGAAATATTTCCGTGACTGCACCGATGCCCGGAAAGGTTCTTGCTGTTAAAGTAAATGTGGGAGACAGTGTGAAGAGCGGTACACCGGTTCTGGTTTTAGAAGCCATGAAAATGGAAAATGACATTGTTGCTCCGAAGGATGGAAAGGTAGTAGCAATTCATGTTAACGTGGGAGACAGTGTGGAGTCCGGAGCGGTACTGGTAAGCCTGGAGGGCTAGAACTTAGGAGGATGAATTTATGAATATAGTAGAGACATTTTTAAATCTACTAGAACAAACAGCATTCTTCAGTTTGAGCTACAGGGAATTATCTTATGATTCTGGTTGCTTTGATTTTTCTTTACCTGGGTATCGCCAAGGGCTTTGAGCCTCTTCTCATGGTTCCCATCGCATTTGGAATGTTGTTGGTTAATATTTATCCGGACATCATGCTTAGTCCGGAAAAATCAATAAACGGTACGGGAGGGCTGCTTTGGTATTTCTTCCGTTTGGATGAATGGACGATTTTACCGTCCCTGATTTTTCCTTGGAGTAGGAGCACAGACGGATTTCTCACCTCTTATTGCGAATCCGATTAGCTTTCTTCTTGGTGCAGCTGCTCAATTCGGTATTTATGCAGCATACTTCTTTGCAATCTTTTTGGGATTTAACGGTGCTGCGGCTGCTGCAATCTCCATTATCGGAGGAGCGGACGGCCCGACTTCCATTTTCCTTTGCAATAAGCTCGGACAGACTGCACTGCTCGGTCCGATTGCGGTTGCGGCATACAGCTATATGTCATTGGTTCCGATTATTCAGCCACCCATTATGCGTGCTCTTACCACAAAGGAAGAAAGAATGTGCAAGATGGAGCAGCTCAGACCGGTTTCCAAGTTAGAGAAGATTCTCTTCCCCATTGTGGTAACCATCGTGGTTTGCCTATTGCTTCCAACCACGGCACCGCTTGTCGGAATGCTGATGCTTGGAAATCTCTTTAAGGAATCCGGTGTAGTAAGACAGCTGACAGATACTGCGGCAAATGCCATGATGTATATTGTCGTTATTTTACTGGGAACTTCTGTAGGGGCAACAACCTCTGCGGAGGCCTTCCTAAACTTGGATACTTTGAAAATCGTATTTTTGGGACTGATTGCCTTTGCCTTTGGCACGGCAGCCGGCGTATTACTAGGTAAAGTAATGTATTATTTATCCGGAAAGAAGATTAATCCCCTTATCGGTTCTGCAGGTGTTTCCGCAGTTCCTATGGCAGCCAGGGTGTCACAGAAGGTGGGATCTGAGTCCGACCCGACCAATTTCCTGCTTATGCATGCTATGGGGCCGAATGTAGCCGGTGTAATCGGTACTGCTGTTGCAGCGGGTGTCTTTATGGCTGTTTTTGGGGTAAAATAAGAAAGGGGAGTTTATGGCTAAAGTTAAAATCACGGAAACGGTGCTTCGAGATGCGCACCAGTCCTTAATTGCCACCAGAATGCCCAGCGAATTGATGGAGCCGATTTTGGATCAAATGGACGAAGTCGGTTATCACGCTGTCGAGTGCTGGGGTGGAGCAACCTTTGACGCTTGTCTCCGTTTCTTAAAGGAGGATCCTTGGGAACGTCTTCGGATGTTAAAGAGACATTTTAAGAATACAAAGCTGCAGATGCTTTTCAGAGGACAAAATATCTTGGGCTATAACCACTATGCGGATGATGTTGTGGAGTATTTCGTAGAGAAGTCCATTGCAAACGGAATAGATATTATTCGTATCTTCGACTGCTTAAACGATATTCGTAATTTGGAAACCGCGGTAAAGGCTTGTAATAAAGAAGGCGGGCATGCTCAGATTGCGCTTTGCTATACTTTGGGAGATGCCTATACTTTAGAGTACTGGGAAAATCTTGCAAGAGATGTTGAAAGCCTTGGTGCAGATTCTCTTTGCATTAAGGATATGGCAGGCTTACTATTACCGAAGCAGGCAACGGAGCTGGTTGAGGCCTTAAAGAAGGGAACAAAGCTTCCGATTGAAATGCATACACACTATACCACCGGTATGGCTTCCATGACCTATTTAAAGGCAATTGAAGCAGGTGCGGATATTATTGATACTGCGTCCACCCCGCTTGCCATGGGAACCTCTCAGCCGTCTACGGACGTTATGGTTGCCGCTTTACAGGGGACGGAATATGACACCGGTTTGGATCTCGATAAGTTGATTGCAATTTCTAATTATTTCCAGCCATATAGAGAAGAGTGTATTAAGTCAGGACTCCTTTCCACAAAGGTTCTCGGTGTGGATGTTAAGGCACTGAAGTATCAGGTTCCCGGAGGAATGCTTTCAAACCTCATTTCTCAGCTTCACCAGGCCGGAAAAGATGATAAACTGCAGGAAGTGTTGGAAGAAGTGCCAAGAGTGAGAAAGGACTTCGGAGAGCCTCCTCTTGTTACGCCATCCTCCCAGATTGTGGGAACACAAGCGGTAATGAATGTCATTGCCGGAGAGCGCTACAAGATGGTTCCGAAGGAGTCTTATAAGCTTGTAGCCGGAGAATTCGGAAAAACGGTAAAGCCGATGAATCCGGAAGTGGTAGAGAAGATCTTAAAGGGCGAGAAACAGATGACAGACCGTCCCGCAGATCATATTGCACCGCAGCTTAAGAAGTTTGAGGAAGAAGCTAAGGAATGGACGAGACAGCCCGAGGACGTATTGTCTTATGCACTTTTTCCGCAGGTTGCAAAGGACTTCTTTGAATACAGAGATGCACAAAAGAGTGGTGTAGCACTAAGCAGTGCGGACAAAGCCAATAAGGCTTATCCGGTCTAGGCTTTAATAAAAAAGACAGCATATTGAATCTTCGCGGGGATTGGAATGGGGGATAAAACCTGTTTCGATCTCCGCGAACTTGGCATTTATCCTTCTTTACTCAAGGTCATGGTTTAAATCATTACTTTTATCTGAATTCTTTGTATATGCATTGACGGGATATAGCAAAAAAATTAAACTGAAACAGGAAAATGTCGAAGAATAGAGTAGAAATCTTAAAAAAAGAGAATAAAGCCCCTAGAATGAGGAGAAGATATGCATAAGAAAGTTTGTACAGCCCTTGCTTTAACATTGTCTTTTGCTATGGCGTCTATGCCGGCATTGGCAGGAGAAAGGGCGGCCTTGGTAAAAGGAAGTTTGGTGAATATTCGTGCGGAGGCCACTGTGAAGAGCAGTAAAGTCACCAATCTTTTTTCGAATGCTTCCATTACCGTAAATGACCCGGTGCAGGGAAGTGACGGTTCGACTTGGTATCCAGTTAAGTATGCCGGAGGCCAAGGATATATCCGTTCCGATTTTGTGAAGTTCCCGGTGCAATATCAGAGACGAAGCTTTTGAAAATGAATTGAATCAACAGGGCTTTCCGGAGTCCTACAAGGAAGGACTTCGCAATCTTCATGCGGAATTTCCGAGCTGGCGCTTTCAGGGGATGAAGACCAATCTGAATTGGGATGCGGTGTTGAATGGAGAGATGGAAGGTACCAGCAGCCTTGTGGATAAAAATGCCATTTCCTCTTGGAAATCAACCGATGCAGGTAAATATGACTGGAACAGCGGAACATGGCCGGGATTTGACGGGGCCAAATGGGTGGCGGCTTCCAGAGCTTTAACTGCTTATTATCTTGATCCGAGAAATTTTATGGATGAATCCTATATCTTCCAGTTTTTGTTACATAATTATAATCCGGAGGAGCAGACCGCAGAAGGTCTTTCTTCCGTGTTAAAGGGCACATTTATGGAAAGTGCGACTGCTTCAAACGTGGAAGAAAGTACTGCTTCTCAACAGGAAAGTACGGCTGCCGCTCCTACTGATGATACATTTTCCTTCGTTTCCGGAGACAATGTCATTGTTTCAGCTGCGGGGCCGGGAGAGTTTGTATCCGGCGGAAGCGGTTCCGGTGAAAATACCGGAGGTGACACAGTAAAGCGTTCCGGTATCGACTATACAGGAATTCTCATGAAAGCGGCGGAAACTACAAAGCAAAATCCCTATGTCCTTGCAGCTATGATTTTACAGGAACAGGGAAAGGGGACCAGCGGTTCCGTTTCCGGTGCATCCGGTTTCTACAACTATTTTAATGTAGGAGCCTACGCGGCAAACGGTATGGGGGCTGTAGAAAGAGGCTTATGGTACGCAGGGGGCAGAGCGGTTCCTATGGAAGACCGTGGAATTCTCATGAAAAATCCATCCTTGGAGGGGCGCAGTTTTTTGCAGAAAACTATCTGAATGCGGGACAGAATACCTTGTACTTAAAGAAGTGGAATGTACAAGGAGCCAATCTGTATAAGCACCAATATATGACCAATGTGCAAGGAGCGGCAGAGGAAGGGGCAAAGCTTGCTAAGGCTTATACTTCCGAGATGAGACAAAAAGCCTTAGTTTTTAATATTCCTATTTATGAAAATATGCCTGCTGAAAGAGCGGCTATTCCGACCGGAACGGGAAGTCCCAACAACAGACTTACCTCCTTATCGATATCGGGATACAATTTAAGTCCCCTCTTTTAGTGGAGAAAAAAGGAAAAACTACAGTATCAGTCTGTCCAATGGAACGAAGTCTTTAGATATTGTAGCAACTGCGGTAGATGGTAAGGCGCAGATTAAGGGAAATGGAAATCAGAGCGTAGAAGGAAGAGATAGCGTTGTTATTACCGTAAAAGCGGAGAACGGAAGTGAGAAAAACTATACGATTAAGCTTAACTATGGCGGTGCTACAGCAAATCAGACTAGCTCCGGAAGTGGCGGAAATGAAAGCGGGTGGAAAATTATCGAGGTAGGAAAGGCTCCTTTGTCATAAAGGAAGGGAAGTGAGAAGCTATGATGAAAATGAAAACAATCTTGATAAGCAATGCTGGGCATACTATTTTCCTTCACCTGTTTTGCTGCAGACGGTCAGCTCAGCTTTTCCGATCCGTCAGGGAACGTAGGAGAGAACATTACTTTGAATTTAAAAGTAAAAAGTGATACTCCCCTTTCTCGTGCAGATATCAGCTTGCGCTACGACGGCAACGCCCTGCAGTTTGTATCCGGTACGGATACGGATGGAGGAGCGGGAACGCTTCGAGTTCATGGAAGCGGAGACCAAAGTGAAAGCAATACCTTGGCATATATTTTGGAGTTCAAAGTATTGAGTGCCGGTACCTCTACAATTAACGTGGAAAAGCAGGAGGTTTACACGCAGGACGAGTCTTTGTTAAACCTAACCCATGTCGGTGCTTCTACCGTAACTGCAACAGGCGGTGAGGCAGGATCCACAGAATCCGTATCCGAGAGTGCATCGTCCGAGACGGAGGAAAGCAAGGAAGAAAAAGAAGAAACAGTCAATGAGGGAGTAAAAGCTTACCGCTAAGGATAAGAGCATTACCATCATGAATCCCGGTTCAGACGTACAGGTTCCGGCAGGATTTTTGGAGAGTACCATTGATGTTGACGGACACCAGGTAAAGGGATGGGTATGGAAGGCGGAGTCTGACCACCAGTACATCATTATCTATGGTATGAATGATGCCGGAGACTTGAACTTTTATCGTTACGACTTAAAAGAGAAGACCATTCAAAGATATTTTCAGGATCCTCTGGAGGAAGAGCAGAAGAAAAACGCAGAAAGCTATCCCGAGCTTCTGAATCGATACGACAGTCTGGTGGGAAAGTTTAATACGCAGTTTATTCTTTCCTGTGTTTTTCGGATTTTTGGCCTTACTTTCGGTTGTACTTGCCGCATTCCTGTGGCAGGAAAGAAACAGACTGAAGAGAATTATCGCATTCCAGAAGGATAACATAGGAATCGATAAAAAAGAGCTGCGTCCAAATGTAGAGGGTATTTCTTTGAAATCGTTTGATAAGGATGAGGAGAAGCTGGATCAGACAAAGATGATTACTTCTGTACGGGAATCGCTTATAGAAGATGATTTGGAGGACGAAGATTTAGGTGCAACCAGAGCCATTTCCGTAGAGCGAAGAGAAGAGACAAAGAAAAGGAAGAGGAATCAGAAGATACAGAATTAGAGATCGAAGATTTGTAAAGAGTTGTAATAGGGAATCCGCCTGTAATGAAGGTGGCGTATAAAACTGTGAAGGTCTTTATTGAGAAGAATAAAGGGTCACGGTTTTCTGCGTATATAAGTATAAAGGAATAGGGTGAAAAGATGAATCAGTTTACTATACAGGCCCAAAGAGCGTTACAGCTGGCAATTGAGGTTGCTGAGGAATGTCACCACCAGTACATCGGGACGGAGCATATCCTTTTGGGGCTGGTTCGGGAAGGGACCGCGGTTGCCGGAAAGGTTTTAAAAGGCAAACAATGTTACGGAAGATAAAATTATAGAAATGATTGCCAAGTTTATCAGTACGGATGGTAAACTTTCCATTGCCGATCCAAGCGGATACACACCTTCCGCAAAGCGACTGTTGGAACAGGCAATGCAGGAGGCCAAAGAAAGCGGCTCTCATTTGGTAGGAACAGAACATTTACTTCTTGCAATGTTAAAGGACGGAAACTGCGTGGCTTCCAGGATTATTTCCACCTTGGGAGCATCTGCACAGAAAATATATTCTCAGCTGAATTCCGCTATGGGAAGAGATCAATTTGTGGAAAATAAATCCCAAAAGGATGGCGCAGGAAGAAATTCTCAGACGCCGACTTTGGATCAATATTCCAGAGATCTGACTTCTTTGGCAAGAGAGGGAAAGCTGGATCCCTGTGGTCGGAAGAGAAGCGGAGATTATGAGGATGATACAGATTCTCTCCAGAAGAACCAAGAACAATCCTTGTCTGGTCGGAGAACCCGGGAGTCGGAAAAAAACAGCTGTTGTGGAAGGTTTGGCAAACAGGATTGCTTCTTCCGATGTGCCTGAAATTATTGCCAAGAAAAGGCTTCTTACATTGGATCTTTCCGCGATGGTTGCCGGCTCTAAGTATAGGGGAGAGTTTGAAGAGAGAATTAAGCGTGTTATTTCCGAGGCGAGAAATGATGGTGAGGTTCTCCTCTTTATTGATGAAATTCATACGCTAATCGGAGCGGGGAGCGGAAGGCGCCTTGGATGCGGCTAATATTTTTAAAGCCGGCTTTGGCAAGAGGAGAGCTGCAGATTATTGGCGCTACAACTTTAGAAGAATACAGAAAGCATATTGAAAAGGATGCTGCCTTGGAAAGACGATTCCAGCCGATTACGGTAGAAGAGCCAAGTGAAGAGGAAAGCATTGCGATTCTTCGGGGAATTAAGGAAAAGTATGAAGAACATCATAAGGTAAGCATTGATGATGGTGCTATATTAGCTGCCGTAAAAATTCAGTTCCCGCTATATTAATGACCGTTATTTACCGGATAAGGCTATTGACCTTATTGATGAAGCCGCTTCCAAGCTTCGTATTTTGAACAGCGGAGAGCCTAGAAATATTAAACGTCTTCGAGAACAGCTTATGGAGCTGGAGCTGGAGAAAGAAGAGTGTATCCGGAAGGAAGACTTTGAGGCAGCTTCTCAGATTAAGAAGAAACAGGAGCAAAAAGAAGAAAAAGCTGGATCACGATCTGGAGCTCTGGAAGAAAGACACGGAAGAGAATAAGCTTCATGTGACGGAGTCGGATATTGCCAATGTGGTTTCGGAATGGACTAAAATTCCGGCTAAAAAACTGAGCGAATCGGAGAGTGTAAAGCTTCGTAAGCTGGAGGACCTTCTTCATGCTCGAGTAATAGGGCAGAATGAGGCGGTTCATGCCGTATCGCAGGCGATTAAGAGAGGAAGAGTAGGATTAAAGGATCCAAAGCGTCCTATCGGCTCTTTTATGTTCCTCAGGCCTACCGGTGTAGGGAAAAACGGAACTTTCCAAAGCACTTGCTGAAGTGGTTTTCGGTTCGGAACAGAATCTTATTCGTGTAGATATGTCCGAATATATGGAGAAATATAGTGTTTCCAAAATGATCGGTTCTCCTCCCGGCTATGTCGGTTATGATGAAGGGGGACAGCTCTCCGAGAAGGTTAGAAGAAACCCATACTCCGTTATTCTTTTTGATGAGATAGAAAAGGCGCATCCGGATGTTTTGAATATTCTTTTACAGGTTTTGGATGACGGACATATTACCGATTCGCAGGGAAGGAAGGTTTCCTTTTAAAAAAATACGATTATCATCATGACTTCCAATGTCGGTGCGGAGCAAATCATGAGCCCTAAGAAATTGGGCTTTGATTCTCCGGCGGACCGGGCTGACGGAGATTATAATTACATGAAAAATAAGGTTTTAGAGGAGCTGAAACGCTTGTTTAAACCGGAATTTTTGAATCGTATTGATGAAATCATTGTCTTCCGTCCAATTAGTAAGGAAGATATGTCCAAGATTTTGGATATTCTTTTGAAGAACCTGTATAAGAGAGCTAAGGGGGAGATGAACCTTGGCATTAACCTCGATAAGAAGGCAAAAAAACTTCCTGATAGAGAAGGGTTACGATCCGAAGTTTGGAGCTCGTCCTTTGAAGAGGACTATTCAGACTGAGGTGGAGAATTTGCTTTCGGAAGCTATTTTGGATGGAGATGTGCAGGTAGGAGAAAGGGTGAACCTGCGTGTAGATAAAAACGGAGAGAGTTTAAGAACCGCTGTTAGAAAAGAAAAAGTGTAAGAAAAAAATAGGAAAAGGAAGGAAGCATGGCAAAAAAAGTCTAAGTCGTGTAAAGAGTGTGGGTATGAAACCATCAAATGGTTTGGACAGTGCCCTTCCTGTAAAAGTTGGAATACTATGGTGGAGGCCCCGAAAGAAAGCTCGGAAAAAAACAAGGCATTTTCCAGAATCGGAAGTACCCAGAGAGCAGAAGTAAAGCAGCTGAAGGATATTGTCTTGAGAGAAGAAGACCGACTTTCATCGGGCTATAGTGAACTAGATAGGGTTTTGGGAGGCGGTATTGTAACCGGCTCCCTTATTCTCTTGGGAGGGGATCCCGGTATCGGAAAATCCACTATTTTTCTTTCGATGAGTCTGTATCTTGGAAAAATAGGGAAAAAAGTGCTTTATGTATCCGGAGAGGAATCTCTGAAACAGATTAAATTAAGAGCGGAAAGGATGCAAAAAGCGGAGGGTGAGGTTTATTTTCTTTCTGAAACCAATTTAAAGAATATTGCAGAAGCGGTAGAGGAAATACAGGCTGACTTTATGGTTATTGACTCGATTCAGACCATGTACTTGGAGGAAATAGCTGCGTCTCCCGGTTCTGTCAGCCAAGTAAGGGAATGTACGGCTGCACTTTTACGTATTGCTAAAGAAAAGGGAATTGCTATCGGCATTGTGGGTCATGTTACAAAGGATGGAAATGTGGCAGGACCGAAGATTTTGGAACATATGGTAGATGTGGTTCTTTACTTTGAAGGAGAGAAGAATACACAGCTTAGAATCCTTTACGGACAGAAAAATCGTTTCGGATCCACCAATGAAATTGCTGTTTTTACTATGGAGGCAAACGGACTGGAGGAGGTGAAAAATCCTTCCGAATTTCTCCTTTCCGGAAGGGCTGTAGAGTCTTCCGGTTCTGTAGTTTCCTCCGGTATAGAAGGAACAAGGCCGCTTCTTATGGAAATACAGGGTCTATTGGTTCCGACGAGTTTCGGTATCCCGAGACGTACCGCAAACGGAATGGACTATAATCGACTGAATATGCTGCTTGCTATTATGGAAAGACGTTTGGGGATAGAGTGCTCCAAATTTGATGCATATATTAACATTACAGGTGGTATGCGAATTTCCGAGCCCTCTGTAGATTTGGCGGTTATTCTGGCACTTCTGTCCAGTTACCGTAATATTCCGCTCAAAGAGGATATCATGGTTTTTCGGAGAGGTCGGGATTATCCGGGGAGGTTAGGGCTGTCAGCCAAAGCAAGCAAAGAATAGAAGAAGCGAAGAGACTTGGCTTTTCGTCGAGATTGTTCTGCCTGCATACCATTTTCAAAAAGGATGTCTATATCAGTAAAAGATATTGAATTGATTCCTGTAAAAAACATAAGAGAAGCGTTGACAATCTTTAAAAACTAGAGTAAAATTACAACGTTGTTTTTTCAGCAAAGGGGATTAGTTCAAGGGTAGAGCAACGGTCTCCAAAACCGCCGATGGGGGTTCGAATCCCTCATCCCCTGTTATCAGAAAAACCTCGGGAATTGAGTCACGATTGGCTTAAAAACCTGGGGTTTTTAATTTTATAAAGGAGGGGCGATGAAAGAGGTAGAGCAAAAAGAAAGAAAAGAAAAAAAGAAAAAGTAGAACAAGAAGTAGAAAAAGAAGTAGAACAAGTAGTAAAACAAATAATAAAAAGATGTAAAAACAGAAGTGAAAGTAGAAGCAAAAAAGAAGATAAAACGAAGACTGTCATGTTGGATCTTTCAAAGGGAGATCCCATGAAGTTGATTTTACGATTTGCATTACCGATGTTGCTGGGAACGCTGTTTCAGCAGTTTTACAGTATGGTGGATACTATTATTGTGGGAAAGCTTTTGGGACTGAATGCGCTTGCCGGTGTGGGTTCAACCGGAGCTATCAGTTTTATGATTAATGGTTTTGTAATTGGTTGTTGTGCGGGGTTTGCAATCCCGGTTGCACAGAAGTTCGGTGCAAAGCAGGAAGATAAGTTAAGAAAATATGTAGGAAATATTCTTTGGCTCAATCTAATTATTGCCGGTATAATGACGGTGATTATAGGATTCTTAACCAATGCTATTTTGCGAGGGATGAATACACCTGAAGAAACTTTTTCCTACGCCTATGACTATATTTTTATTATTTTCTTGGGAATTCCCACGACCTTTTTATACAATATGACAAGTTCCATTATTCGTTCTCTGGGCGACTCCAAAACGCCGGTGTTATTTTTGGTTTTTGCTGCAGTTTTAAATATTATTCTGGATTTTGTTAGTATTTATTTCTTGGGCTTCGGAGTGGATGGACCGGCTTATGCAACTGTTATCTCTCAGCTTCTTTCCGGTCTTCTCTGTAGTTTTTATGCAGAAAAAGTTTCCTATTTTACATTTGAAAAAGGGGGATTTGCGTTGGGAGCGACATTATTATAAAAGGCTTTTTATTTATGGGGATTCCAATGGGACTACAGTACAGCATTACTGCAATCGGCTCCGTTGTTTTACAGACAGCGGTTAACGGCTTAGGTGCATCCCCTATGGCTGCTATTGCTGCAGGGCAGAGAATCAGCGGATTCTGTTGTTGTGTTTTTTTGATGCGTTGGGAGCAACGATGGCGACCTATGCAGGTCAAAATGCAGGTGCGGGAGAATATCATCGGATTAAAAAGGGGTTTGGGAAGCCACAAAATTAGGTGCTTTTATGCTATCTTGATTTGTGTGATTCTTATTTTTGCGGGTGGAGAAATTCCGAAGATTTTTATTGACGCCAAAGAGACAGAAGTGCTTATCATGACAAGGCAGTTTTTTAATCTATAATTCTCTTTTTTATATTCCGCTTACCATTGTCAACGTTTGGCGTTTTTTCCATACAAGGTATGGGATTTTTCGAGGCTTTGCCATGCTGGCAGGAGTGAGCGAGATGATTGCAAGATCTTTGGTTGCTTTTTGTCTTTATCCCGATTTTTGGATATGTTGCTGCTTGCTTTTGCCTCGCCTTTGGCATGGCTTTTTTGCTGATTTTTTTGATTCCTGCTTTTTACCAGTGCTTAAAAAAACTGAAAGGGAGAACGCCGATTATTTTAAAATGAGATTGATGTAAGGAGCTGATCTGTGTTTTGTGGGAATCACCGTTTTGAGAATTTTTTATTAAGAATTAAGAAAAAGTGGTTAATGTAGTCGTTTGCAAGGAGAAAATATGGCTCTAAGTATTGTCAATGTAGAGAATGGCAGTAAAAGCTATCAGAATAAAGTTCTCTTTTCCGATGCAAGTTTCTACCTGCAAGAGGGAGAAAAGGTTGCTCTTATCGGAAAAAACGGAGGCAGTAAGTCTACTCTTCTTCGCACTATTGCAGGAGAAGAGCAGTTGGATAGCGGTACGGTAGTGAAAAAGGAATTTAAAGATTTCTTACCTTCGACAGGAAACAAAGTTTCCGGACGAAGAAAAAAATTATAGATGTACTGAAGGAACATTTTTCAAATCCGTATGGATGATGCGGAAGGTGAGGCCTTTGGGAAGAAAATCATGCAGGAAATCGGTCTTATGGACTATTATTCGCCCTGCAAGATTCTATCGGGAGGGCAGAGAAAACAGCTGGCATTACTTGCTGTTTTAAATACGGAGCCGGATTTGCTCCTTTTTAGATGAGCCGACCAATCACATTGATGAAGAAATTGCGGAGTGGCTGGAGAATAAGCTGATGCAATTCAAAGGAAGTATTCTTTTGGTAAGTCATGATCGCTATTTTTTTAGATTCTGTTTGCAACCGGATAGTGGAATTGGATGAAAATCGGTTTATTTCCTATGATTGTAAATACGATCGCTACCTGGAGGAGAAAGCGAACCATATGTCCATAGCTGTTGCAAAGGAGAAAGCAAGACAGAATCTTCTTAGAAAAGAGCTGGAATGGGTTCGGAGAGGAGCAAAAGCAAGAAGTACAAAGCAGAAGGCCAGATTGGAACGTTATGAAAAACTTTCTCAAATGCATGGCCCCAGTGAAGAAGAGGAGTTGAAGCTTTCTTCAATTTATACAAGACTGGGGAAGTCAACGATTTTTATTGATGATTTAAGTAAAAAGTATGGAGATAAAGAGCTGTTTTCTCACTTCAGCTATCATTTTTTGCGAAATGACCGCATCGGGATTATCGGAAAAAACGGAGCGGGGAAGTCGAGTCTTATGAAATCGATACTGGGAGAGGTTCCCGTAGATTCCGGAAAGGTGGAAATAGGACAGACGGTAAAGATTGCCTATTTTCGGCAGGAAAATGAAGAATTGAAAGAGGAAGAGCGGGTAATAGACAGTATTAAAGATATTGCGGATTATCTGCCCACTACGGAAGGGCTTATCTCCGCGGAGCAAATGGCGGAGCGTTTCCTCTTTACTCCGGAAATGCAGTTTGCACCTATTGCCAAGCTTTCCGGAGGGGAGAAGAGAAGACTCTATCTTTTGCGTATTCTCATGTCGGCACCCAATGTACTCTTTTTAGATGAGCCGACCAATGATTTGGATATTGCAAGTCTCATGGTTTTGGAGGACTTTTTGGATCATTTTTCCGGAATCGTTTTAACTATAAGCCATGATCGCTATTTTTTAGACAGAACGGTTAACCGGCTCTTTGTTTTTCAGGAAAATGGGCAGATTCGCCAATTTGAAGGAGGATATACCGACTATCAGGTGGAATTATTTCGAGAGAAGAGTGCAAACAATAATCCGGTAGCGGAAAAAAAAGCGGCAGAAACAGAAGGAACTGAGAAAAAAAGGAAAAAAATCATGGCGTGGAGAAAGGGCGCTGAAGATGTCTTATCAGGAGAGGAAGGATTACGAGAGTATAGAGGGAAGACATTGCAAAACTTGAGGAAGAGCTCAATGAGCTGGATAAGAGTGGTGTGGAGAATGCGCATGACTTTGTATTTCTGCAGGAGCTTCAACTGAAAAAAGAAGAAGTGGAAAGAAAGTTAAGTGAAAAAAATGGGAACGCTGGGAATATTTGTCTGCACTTCAGGAGAGGATAGAGGCAGGAGAAAAAAAGAGAATAGAGCTGAGGCATAAAAATAAAGCCGAGACTAAAAAGATCAAAGTTCAGACATAAAAAGACACAATTGACTTTGTCTTAAAGTTGTGATAACAATTTCAGATAGAGAAGACTGGATGAAGGAGAGGAATGTTTTATGTATTCAGTTGCCATTGTGCGTCCTGAGAAATCCCTTGAGCCGATTGAAAAGGTTATACAGGATAATAGTTTTGAATGCCGATTTTATCCCTATATTTATAAAGAACTCAGTGACATTGACGGAATCTATGAAGATTGTCGGAGAAAGTGCGATGTTATTTTCTTTTCGGGAGAATTGGGTTATCACTATATTCTGAAGAAGTTCCCGGATATTCGTATTCCCTGTGCCTTTACGGCGTATGAACCCATTGACGTTCTTTTCTATTCTCCTTCATTTTCAAATGAATCATAAAAACATTCCTTTAAACAGGGTATTTTGCGACTTTCTGACGGAAACCAATCGCTATATGGAAGTCGGAAAGTATCTTTCTGAATCAGAACGACCCTATTTTTATACGGAAAAGCGATATGACTATAAGCATATAACGGAGTATGCGAAGAAACTTTGGGATAAGGGAAAGATTGATATGATTCTTTCCAGAAGCATAAACAATTTGAAAGCATTGGATGACTTACAGATACCTTATGTGGCAGTTTTTCCGGATGAGGATATGATTCGTGCCTCTATTCAGCATGCACTGGATGAGCTTCGCTTAAGTTCCATCACGGAGGAAAAGCGTCTTTCCGTATTACTCCGATTGCCTTTTACGGAAGAGGTGGAAAAGGAAGAACAGGAGTATAGAGAGGCGGAAGTGTATCATTTTCTTACAACGTATCGCAAGGAAAGGTACTATCGTTTTTCTATTGAAAAGGGTTTTAATCAGTTTGCCATTCGTGCTGCAATCTCTCCGGATACAGAAATTTTTCCTCTTTTAGAAGAGATTTTAATGCAGTGTAAGAAGAACCTGGGGTTTCCCTTTCGCTTGGGAATCGGCTTAAGCAGTTCTGACGAACGGAGTCGTTATTATGCAGAGCATGCTCTTATGGAAAGCAATCGTTATGGCAGAAACGACGCCTTCTATATGGAAGAAGAAGGAAAGCTTGTCGGACCGCTCTCCCAGAACGTGAAGCTGGTAAAAAACTATAATAATGAAAAAGCCATCGACTTTGCCAAGACGCAGGGAATCCATGAGAACAACATTCTGAAATTAATCAGTCTATATGAGCTGGCCCCGGAAAAGGCCCTAAATGCTCAGACGGTTGCAGAGCTTTTGGGGATTACCTCCCGATCTGCGAGCAGGATTTTGGCAAAGCTTCTTGCGTTGAATCTCATCCGACCGGGAAAAGAAGAGGGGGATTCATCGGAAGAAAAGAAAAAAAGCTTCGTCATGGGCGTCCTGCTTTACATTTTCATTTCGTGAAGGAAAGTTTTGAAGAGACATTTTTGCCAAAAAATATTGAAATTTCTTAGTGCTGTTTTCAGGATGCAATCCTTCTATTTTTTGCCGTGTTGTTGTATAATAACAGCAAAGTACAAAGAATGAGTAGGAGCGTATGGCAACAAGAAGAAGTAGAAAACAAAGTGTGAGAAAACGCGCTAAGACACAACAAAATACAGAAAACCGAATGATGGATTCCAAGATAAGGAAAGAGGTAGCATTGATTTTTATCTGCCTTTTTTCCTTTTTGCTTTTTTTTAGTAATTTAGGATTTTGCGGATTTGTAGGAGAAATATTGCAGCATATACAGTTTGTTTTATTTGGAAGCTTCAGTTTTTTGTTTCCTTTTCTCTTGCTCTTTATTTTGTTTTTTTATATGAGCAGTCAAGATAAGGACAATGCATCGCGGAGGATTGTAGCAATGATTGCTTGCTACCTTCTTACAGAGAGTTTTTTTTCTACCGTTTTTTGGGGAAAGGAAATTCCTATGGATTGGTCAGCTCTTATTGCGGGAGGCGGTGCTATAGGAAATGCCGTTTTGTTTTTTCTTTCCCTTTTACTTGGAAAATGGGGTGCCTTATTTGTTCTTTTTCTTTTTGATTGTTCTCTCTGTGGTTTTTTTATTACGGAGAAGCCGATTATGAGCCTTTTTGCATCCTATTCCGTACATACGGCTGAAAAGGCGGGAAGAAGAGCAAAGGAGGATATTCAGCGAATTTCCACAACGGCACGGGAAGTCTTAAAAGAAAGAAGAGAAAGAAAAGAAAATCAGCTTGCAAGCGGAGTGGATTTTTCCGCTACAGACTTTCATCTGGAGGATTTTAAGGAGTCAGAGGAACATGGTTTCCATTTTGAAGATCATACGGAAGAAGGAAAAACTTTATCCTTCCCGGAAGGAAGTGAAGCCGGTGACATAGTCTATGAGGAAAATGATTTCATTCCGAATACGACTGATGCGTATAGACAAGAGATAGATCCTGCTTCCGTTCAGATAGAGAATTTGGATGAAGAATGGGATCTCAAGGAGAGGCTTTTGAGTAGGGACAGTTCTACCAGGGTAGTGGAGACAGCTTCCGGAGGAAGAATAGAATCCGATAGAGAAAAGCTTCACAAGAGGATTGCGGAGAAGAAAGAAGAGGAACTTAGTATCGTTAAGGAAACGGCTCCTTATCATTTCCCTCCCCTGTCTCTACTGAAAAGAGCAAAGGATAAAGGAGCAAACGAGCGAAATGAAATTGAGAAGAATGCGCGTACCTTGCAGGAGACATTGAAGAGCTTCGGGATTACCGTGAGTATCATAAATGTCTCCGTGGGACCGGCGGTGACACGTTATGAGTTACAGCCGGAACAAAGGAGTAAAGCTGGCTAAAATCGTATCTCTCAGTAATGATATTAAGATGCGTCTTGCAGCGGCGGATATTCGTATAGAAGCTCCTATCCCCGGAAAGTCTGCGGTAGGGATTGAGGTCCCCAATAAGAATAGTCAGGTTGTGTATCTTGGGGATATTTTATCTTCCCCGGAGTTTCAGGATAATAAAATGAAGCTTGCATTTGGAGTAGGGAAAGATATTGCAGGAAAAGTGGTGGTGACCGACATTGCTAAGATGCCGCATCTTTTGGTCGCGGGAGCAACGGGAGCCGGAAAGTCCGTTTCCATCAATACTCTGATTATGTCTATCCTATACAAATACAGCCCCGAAGAGGTCCGTATGATTATGGTGGATCCGAAAGTTGTAGAGTTGCAAGTCTATAATGGAATACCGCATCTTCTCATTCCTGTAGTAACGGATCCGAAAAAGCGGCATCTGCACTCAATTGGGCAGTGGCAGAGATGACAAATCGCTATAAAAGCTTTGCAAAGCTTTCCGTTCGGGACTTAAGCGGTTATAATGATAAAGTGAAAGAAAGATGTCCGTAGCGGATAGGGAGGAAGAAGGTTTGGAAGTTCTCCCGCAGATTATCATTATCATTGACGAGTTAGCGGATCTTATGATGGTTTCCGCGCAGGAGGTGGAAGATGCGATTGTCCGCCTGACACAGCTGGCAAGAGCCTGCGGTATGCATTTAATCATTGCGACACAGCGCCCTTCAGTCAATGTTATTACCGGATTGATTAAGGCAAATGTACCCTCAAGAATTGCATTTGCAGTAAGCAGCGGTGTGGATTCCCGTACCATTATCGATATGAATGGAGCGGAAAAGCTTCTTGGGAAAGGGAGATATGCTTTTCTTCCCGCAAAACCTGCCTAAGCCGATTCGTGTGCAGGGAGCTTTTGTTTCGGATGAGGAGGTCGGAAGGGTTACGGATTTCCTGAAGAGTCAGGGAGAAGTGGAGTATAATGATTCCATTACAAGCAGTATAGAGCAGGGAAGCGGAGAAGAGTCCGTGTCTTCTGTCGGAGGAGATCGGGACGAGCTCTTTTATGAGGCGGCAGAGACGGTCATAGAAACAGAGAAGGCCAGTATCGGCTATTTACAAAGAAAATTCAGAATTGGTTTTAATCGTGCAGCGCGAATCATGGATCAGCTTGCAGATGCCCATGTCGTAGGAGAGGAGGAAGGCACAAAAGCAAGACGGATCTTAATGAGTATAGAAGAACTTAACGATTTTTAGCACAAGAAAGGAAGTGAAAGAATGAAATCAGATCTGGAAATTGCGCAGGAGAAAAAACTGGAAAAAATTGTCAACATCGCTGAAAAGTACGGGATTTCCGAAGATGACCTGGAGCTTTACGGACAGTACAAGGCAAAACTCTCTCCCTCCGTTTTTGAAAAGAGGAAAGACAAGAAGGACGGTAAACTGGTTCTGGTAACTGCAATCAATCCCACTCCTTTGGGAGAAGGTAAGACCACGACTTCAGTTGGACTAAGTGATGCCTTGAATCGGCTGGGAAAGAATACTGTAGTAGCCCTCAGAGAGCCGAGCCTTGGACCATGCTTCGGAGTAAAGGGCGGTGCAGCAGGCGGCGGATATGCGCAGGTCGTTCCCATGGAAGATTTGAATCTTCATTTTACCGGTGATTTCCATGCCATTACTGCGGCAAATAATCTTCTTGCCGCTCTTTTGGATAACCATATCAAACAGGGCAACTCGCTGGATATTGACATGAAACGTATTCAGTGGAAGAGATGTCTGGATATGAATGACAGGTGTCTTCGAAATGTGATTGTAGGTCTGGGAGGCCCCGGAGACGGAGTGGTAAGAGAAGACCATTTCATCATTACCGTAGCTTCGGAAATTATGGCTATTCTTTGCCTTAGTAGTGACCTTGAGGACTTAAAGGAACGTCTCTCCAAGATTATCGTGGCATATAACCGTAAAGGAGAGCCGGTTAGAGCCAAGGATCTGGGCGCTGTAGGTTCTATGGCTGTACTTCTAAGGATGCAATTAAACCCAATATTGTGCAGACTCTGGAAGGAAATATGGCGATTGTACATGGCGGACCCTTTGCCAATATCGCGCATGGTTGCAACTCTCTTATGGCTACAAAGTATGCCTTGAAGATTGGAGATATTGCAGTAACGGAAGCCGGCTTCGGAGCAGACCTCGGAGCGGAGAAATTCTTGGATATCAAGTGTCAGCTTGGTAATTTACATCCGGATTGCACCGTGATTGTAGCAACGGTACGTGCTTTAAAATATAACGGCGGCGTTGCCAAGACGGATTTAGTAGAAGAAAATATTGCTGCTCTTGAAAAGGGAATCGTGAACTTGGAGAAGCATATTGAAAATGTACAGAAGTTTGGACTTCCCCTTGTGGTAGCAATCAACCGCTTCCCGACAGACAGCGAAAAAGAATTACAGTGGATTGCTGATTTCTGCGAGAAAAAGGGTGTCGGATTTGCTTTATCCGAAGTATACGGAAAAGGCGGAGCCGGTGGAGAAGCCCTTGCGAAGGCAGTACTCGCAAAAACTGGAAAAAGCCTGCGAATTTCCATCCGATTCAGGATTTAAACTTGTCCCTGAAGGAAAAAGTAGAAAAAGATAGCCAAGGAAATCTACGGAGCCAAGGATGTACAGTTTGCAGCAAAGGCATCGAAGGAGCTGAAGAATCTGGAAGATTTGGGCTTCGGACATTATCCGGTATGTATGGCAAAGACCCAGTACAGCTTGTCGGATGATCCTACTCTTCTTGGAAGACCGGAAGGCTTTACCATTACGGTAAGAGAAGTTTATGTTTCAGCCGGAGCGGGATTCGTGGTATGCTTAACCGGAGATGTAATGACCATGCCGGGATTACCGAAGGTTCCTGCTGCTGAGAAGATAGATGTTGTAGATGGTAAAACTGTAGGACTGTTTTAATATGGAATGGCCCCTTAAGGGGCCATTCTCTTATGTAAAAAAGGAAAAACAGAGTCAAAGATAAGAAAAAGATGAGGATGAGATGAAAGAGTGGGTAGAAGCATTAAAGGAATACAAGGTCCTTTTGGGAGAGCCGGAGAAAGAAGAGCTAAAGAGAATCTCTTATGACTCTCGAAAAGCGGAAGCAGGAGATTTATTTCTTTTGCATGAAGGGAAGCAAGTTGGATTCTCATGATAAGATTCCGGAGCTTTTAGAAAAGGGAGTCAGACTGTTTGTTGTAGAAAAAGAATTAGAAGATCTTCCTGTGGAACTTGGGAAGACAGAGGGACTTTCCGTTATTAAGGTGGAAAATGCCCGTGCAGCTCTGGCTCGGCTTTCTGCCTGCTACTTTCATTATCCCGCTAAAGAAATGCTGATGATCGGCATCACGGGAACAAAGGGAAAGACAACGACCGCCAGTATGGTGCGAAGCATTTTTGGAAGAGGCCGGATATCGTACAGGTCTTATCGGGACTACGGGAATTGATTATGCCGGCATTCATGAAGAGAGTCGAAATACTACACCTGAATCGTATACTCTGCAAGAAACTTTCCGGAAAATGAAAGAAGCCGGATGTGATGCGGTAGTTATGGAAGCCTCTTCACAGGGCTTTAAGATGCATAGAACCGATGAAATCCTGTTTGATTATGGTATTTTCACGAATATTGAGGAAGACCATATCGGGGAAAATGAGCATAAGGATTTTCAAGAATACAAGTATTATAAGTCCATGATTTTTAAGCAGTCCAAGCAGGGACTCATCAATATGGATGCCGATTTCGCAGATGAATTTTGGAAAAATGCCGCCTGTCCCTGCCATGGCTTTGCAATAGAAAAAAAAGCGGATTTTCAGGCTAAAAATATAGAAAATCTTCGGCAGGATGATTTTATCGGAACTCGCTTCGATTTTGTGCATGGCGAGGAGGTAGAGAGTATCTTTAACCACCTTCCGGGAGAGTACAATGTTTATAATGCCTTGGCAGCCATTTCTATAGCATCTTTATTAAAGATTCCGATGGATAAGGTAAAGTCAGCTTTATCTAAGATTCAGGTAAACGGAAGAATGGAAGTCACTCTGCAAAGAAACGGATATACCGTTATTGTAGATTATGCGCACAATGCTATGGGAATGAAAAATCTCTTGCAAACACTTAAAGCCTACCATCCAAAAAGACTCATCGTGGTTTTCGGTTGTGGAGGAAACCGCTCTAAGGAAAGACGTTACGGAATGGGAGAAGTGGCGGGAGAAATGGCAGATTTTACGATACTCACGGCAGATAATTCCCGTTATGAAAAAACGGAGGATATCATCCACGACATCGAAACCACACTTACAAAGAAGACGGACAAGTACATTGCTATTCCGGATAGAAGAGAGGCGATTTTCTATGCTTTAAAGCATGCTAAGCGAGGAGACCTGATCGCCGTAATCGGAAAAGGTCATGAGGAATACAATGAGGTAAATGGTGAGTTTACCCGTTTTGTGGACCGGGAAGTTATCCTGGAGGAAGCGGCAAAACTGGATTGATCTTTATTCTTAACAAGTAACTCTTGTACAGTATACGGGATCTCGTTGAAAGCAAGAGAAAAACAAACTGCAATAAATTGTGTTTTTGGAGATAGAGAAATGGTAGATTTTGAAGAATTATTTTCCGCAGTAGAGCATATTGTAATCAATTCCAAAGAGGATTGCACTTCCGCAGTTTTTGTTCCTTTAAAGGGCGAAAAGGTGGATGCACATCGTTTTATTCCGATGGCAATAGAGCATGGGGCAAAGCATGTTCTTACTGCAGAAAATAGTGCGGAACTGCAAAAAAAATATCCGGATGTACAGTTTTATTCTGTCGAGGATACCTTAGAGGCTTTACAGGCCTTTGGTGCATTTTGCCGAAGAAAATATAAGGGCACGCTTATCGGTGTGACCGGCTCTGTTGGAAAAAAACCACGACTAGAGAAATGATTGCGGCTGCGCTTTCCTCCGAAAAAGGTGTTTCAGACGAAAGGAAATGCCAATTCTCAGGTCGGTGTTCCCATAACTCTTTTTGATATGGCGAAAGCCAAACAGGAGATAAGTGTAATCGAAATGGGCGTATCTATTCCGGGAGAAATGGAGAGACTCGCTCGGATGTGTTCTGTGGATATGGCGGTGTTTACCAATATCGGTGATGCACACCTTGAAAATATGCAGACAAAGGAGAATACTTGTTTTGAAAAGATGCATATTCTAATGGGAGATCCGGGAAGAGTAGAACTCTATCTACCGAAAAAGATCCGATTCTTTCTCAACTGACAGAAGAAAGAATTCAAGACATGGGATTTTTGGGAAAGAGAGCTCTTTCTCTTCTTCTATGAAAAAGAGGAGCTTCCACTTTCCGTACCCGGAGAGCATATGAAGGAAAAATGCAGGCATTGCCCTTCTCTTATCGAAACAGCTTAGGTATTTCTGAGAAGGTGGCTGAAAAAAAGCGGTCTGTGCCTTTTCCGGTCTTCCGGGAAGGGGAGAAAAGATTCTTACGAAAGACGGCATTTTGATTTTGGATGACAGTTACAATGCTTCCCCGGATTCCATGAAGGCAGCCTTAAAGGTACTTTCCGAAGAGAAAGGCACAAGAAGGGTTGCTGTTCTGGGAGACATGAATGAGCTGGGGAAGGAAGAGCTCCTTCGTCATCGGGAAATCGGAGAAGTGATGAGGGGACTTTCCATTGATTGCTTATTTACCTTAGGAGAGAAATCCAAAGAAATATGGAAGGGTTTAGGAGAGAAAACCATGCCCGGATTTACCTTCCTTTCTTTGGAAGAGCTTCAGCGTGCAGTGGAAAAGGAAATTAGAAGCGGGGATGTAGTATTGTTTAAAGCGTCCCATTCCTTGTCTTTATCTAAAGTGATAGACAAGCTCGTAGAAAAACATAAGGTATAATTCAGCTTTTTTATATGTTCATAATTCCGGAACTTGTTCATGTAATTTCTCATTTAAAGAGATATCCTTTAAAAGAGATATCATTTAAACAGATATAAAGAAACGGATTGAAATTTCATTTTATATTGAACAGCAAGGAGAGATTTTGTACGCTGAAGTCATTGTAGACATTAGCCATGAGGCCATTGATAAAAGCTTTAGCTATAGGATTCCCAAAGACATGGAACTCCATGTAGGGGATCCTGTTTTAGTTCCTTCGGAAGGGAAAAAAAGAGCCTATGTGATAAAGATGAGTGATATTTCAGAGTACCCGGAGGATAAAAATCCGAGATATTATTTCCCCATTGAAAAAGGAATTCTCTTTGGAAAATACACTTCTGGATCTTGCGATTTGGATGAGTAGGGAATACGGATGCACTTTAAACCAGTGTTTAAAAACGGTTCTTCCTGTTAAAAAAAAAAAAAAAAAAGAGGAAAGACCGGAGAACTTCTTTTTGAAGCGAGAGACAGCTCTTGTAGAGCTTAATCAGGAACAAAAGGGTGTCCTTCAAGGGATTCGCAACAGTTTTTTTCCAAAGGCGGGACTTCCGCGTTACTTTTCGGCGTGACGGGATCTGGAAAGACAGAGGTTTATTTACAGCTTATGGAGGACTATATTCGGGAAGGAAAGGAAGTGATTTTCCTGATTCCGGAAATATCCTTAAGCTTTCAGACCCGTTCCCGTATAGAACAGCGCTTTCCAGGCATGCTCTCCGTTCTTCATTCCAAGATGAGTCAGGAGAACGAGCGGAAAGCATGGAGAAATGTCGTTTAGGAGAAGTGAAGATTCTTATGGGGCCTCGTTCTGCCCTGTTTGCACCGTTTTTCCAATCTTGGTCTCATTATTATGGATGAGGAGCAGGATCGTTCTTATAAGTCGGAAACGACTCTCGCTATGAAACAAGAGAAGTTGCGAGAAAGAGGGCGGAGTTTTCAAAAGCAAAAGTTTTATACGGTACGGCAACTCCTTCTGTACAGATTTTTTCAGAGGTGGAGAAAGGAGCGCTTCCCTGTTTTAGAATGGAGAATAGAGCTAAGAGTGGGAGCATGCTACCCAAAAATCCATATCGTGGATTTGAAAAAAAGAGCTGGAAGAAGGGAATCGCTCTATTTTTTTCAAGAGCTTTAGAAAAAGCGGTTCGGGAACGCTTGGAAAAAGGGGAGCAGACCATGCTCTTTATGAATAGAAGGGGTTACGCTCCTTTTGTAAGCTGCAGAAAATGCGGAGAGGCTCTGCGCTGCCCCCACTGCGATGTAAGTCTGAATCTGCATAAAAAAACGGAATTTTGCAGTGTCACTATTGTGGTTACCAAAGTATTTTTACCGAAAAACTGCCCGCATTGCGGAAGCAAGTACTTGGCGGCATTCGGTGTAGGAACGGAAAAGCTGGAAAGCATCTGCCATGCCGTGTTTCGAAAGCCAAAATTTTACGAATGGATCGGGATACGACTCGAAAAAAAGGAAAGTACGAAGAAATTTTTACAGGAATTTTTCAGAGGAAAAGGCGGATATCCTTCTTGGAACCCAGATGATTGTAAAGGGACATGATTTCCGAATCTTACTTTAGTCGGAATTTTGGCAGCGGATCAGATTTTTTTGCAATCGGATTTTCAGGCGGGAGAATGGGCATACCAGTTGCTCACGCAAGTTTCCGGAAGGGCGGGGCGCGGAGAGAAAGAGGGTGAAGTCATCATTCAGAGCTATCAGCCTGATAATGCCACCTTGAAACTTGCTGTTAGGCAAGACTATATAAAGTTTTATGAGGAAGAAAAAGATTTAGAAAAAGGCTTTCCTACCCTCCTTTTTTTCCAAAATGTTGGCCATTCAATGTATTTATACGGAGGAAGCGTATCTTGATTTGATCCTTGAAAAAAACTGCTTCCGAGGTTTCAGGGAAAGACGGAGGAAGCGGGGGAGAAATCTATGGCCCCTTTCCTGCTACAGTATATAAACTGAAAGATAATTTTTAGAAAAAAATCATCTATATTAAGCATGACTCCCATGATATAATTCTGCAATTAAGGGACAGTTTTATTCAAGATTTAAAAAAAGGTAGATAAAAGGAATTTGATTTTTATTGCAGTTTGATCTCCTATAATACCGAAAAAAATGGATTCCACTTTAGACTAAGACAGGATTATTTAGGTGGAAAAAGAGATATTTCGGATTAAGAAAAAAACGAAGAATAAAAAAAGAAGAATAAAGAAAAAATAATACAAAGAAATAAAGAAAAAGACGAGAAAGAGAAGAAAAAGGGGAAGAAAAATGGCTATTCGTACAATCAGAACCATAGGAGATTCCATTTTGGAGAAAAAAACCAAACCGGTGAAGGAAATGACAGAACGTCTTCAAGAATTGATTTCCGATATGTTTGAGACTATGTATGATGCAAACGGTGTGGGTCTTGCCGCTCCTCAGGTGGGAATTCTGAAACAGATATTTGTGGTGGATATCGGCGATGGCAACCGTTATGTTGCGATTAATCCGGAGATTCGAACTCTGGGAGAAGAGGTACAGACGGGAGAAGAAGGCTGTCTTTCCGTTCAGGGAAAGGAGGGAATTGTTACCCGTCCGATGAAGATCGAGGTGAAGGCCTTAGATCAAAATATGCAGGAATATACGCTGGAAGCAAGCGGCTTTTTTGGCAAGGGCTTTTTCTCATGAAAATGACCATTTAAACGGAATTCTCTATACCGAGAAAGTAGAGGAGAGCTGGAGGATGTAGTTTATGAGGAATTGGACGAGGAGGAAGCGATTTGAAAATAGTCTTTATGGGTACTCCTGATTTTGCTGTGGAAAGCCTGGAAGCCATTCATGAGGCAGGTCATGAGATCCTCATGGTTGTAAGCCAGGAGGATAAGGCAAAAGGAAGAAAGGGAATTATAGAAAAGACTCCGGTTAAAAAAAGCTGCGGAAAGCTTAGGCATTCCCGTTCTGTCCACCAAGCGATTAAGGGAGGATAGAGACTGTATAGAGCGAGATCCGAAGTCTTGCTCCGGATTGTATAGTTGTTACAGCCTTCGGACAGATTTTACCGAAGGAGGTACTCGATATTCCAAGAATCGCCCCCGTTAATGTCCACGCTTCTTTGCTTCCTCGCTATAGAGGTGCGTCCCCGATTCAGCAGGCTGTTCTCATGGGGGATAAGGAAAGCGGTATTACGACGATGCGTATGGCAGAGGGGTTAGATACAGGGAGATATTCTTGTACAGGATAAATTGAACTTAGAGCCCGGAGAGACTGCCGAGAGTCTCTTTCTTAAGTTAGGGACACTATCTCGATCTTCTATCATAAAAAACTCTGGAAGAACTGGAAAAGGGAGGAATAAGTCCTATTCCGCAAAAGGAAGAAGAAGCAAGTTATACAGGAATTATTAAGAAAAAGGACGGCTTTATCAATTGGAATCTGGAAGCAATCGTAATAGAGAGAAAGGTGAGAGGCTATATTCCCTGGCCCAATGCAATCAGTATTCTTCCCAATGGGAAGAGCTTTAAGATTTGGAAGGCGGATGTAGTGGAAGAAAAGAGAGAAGCCTTACTTTCTTTGGGGAAGATACAAACAGAGGATATTGAAAAATATTTGGCTGAAAAGATGCAGGAAGCCTATATTCCGGAAGAGGGAAGAGGCGAGTTTTTCAGTTCAAAAGACAAAAAGGAACTATTTGTAACTACGGGAAAAGGTCTTTTAAAAGTAGAGGAGCTTCAGGTAGAAGGAAAGAATAGGATGCCTGCCGCAGAGTTCTTAAGAGGATATGTAGTTGGAGACGGAAAAAAAGAGATAAAAACAGAAGTTTTTCGGAGGGAAAAAGCGGCAAACAGGAGAAGGGCAAGCTCATCGTGAGCCTGTTCTTCAGCAGAAAACGGAAAGAGAAGCAGTGATAGAGCTGCTTTTATTCCGTATTTGAAGAAGGTGTATTTTTTTACACTTGGCTTTACGGAGGCTCTTTGCGGAAGCTCCTATTTTGATACTCGAAAAAAAGAGCCTTTATTACCAAGCTTTAGTCATGGAACAGTGGAACGATATATTCAACTGGATTATTTTTCTTTCACTTTATTCGAAAAACGCCTATTGAGAAGATGAAGCCTATTCTCTTGCAGGCAATGCGCCTTTCCGTTTATCAACTTCTTTTTGGATAAGATTCCGCCTCATGCGGCCATTAATGAGAGCTTAAATTATTTAAAGAAAAAGAAAATTACAGGGACTTGTTCCTTTTTGCCAATGCAGTTTTACGAAATATCAATAAGGATAAAGAGCGATTACTCGAAGAACTTAAGTCCAAGCACAGGAGGATGCGATTGGTCTTGCCTTACCCGATGCACTTTTTCATTCTTAAAGAAGGACTACGGCTTAGAGGATACCATACGAATTGCAAAGGCTTTCCTTTCTGAGGAAGGAGGCTTTTTCATCCGCAATGAAAAAGGAGAAGGAGAAAGGGTTTCCGGAAATATCATGGAAGAAGAGCGTTTTCTTTCGGGCGATGTGACTATTCAGGACTTATCCTCTCAAGAGGTAGCGAAGCTTGCTCATCTGAAAGAAGGAGCTAAGATTTTGGATTGTTGCAGTGCTCCCGGAGGAAAGGCCTGTCATCTTGCAAGTCTTTTTGGAGAAAGTGCCGTGGTTTACGCAAGGGATGAAAAAGCAGGATAAACTCTACCTTATCGAAGAAAAATCAAAAACGTCTGGGGTTAAAAGAATATGCGGATAGAAGCCTGGGATGCCAGGGTGGAGGATCTTCAATTTTTGGAAAAATGGAGAAGGTTGTCTGGATTTGGTTCTTTGCGATGTACCCTGTTCGGGACTTGGAGTAATCAGGGAAAAAAAGCGGATTTACGTCTGCATTTTTTTCAGAGGAAGGAGTAAAAGTCTCTTCAAAAATTGCAAAGAGAGATTCTCTCTACGGTGCAGAAGTATGTAAAGCCGGGAGGACAGCTGATTTACTCTACCTGTACGCTTTCCAAGGCGGAAAATGAGGAAAACAGGGATTACATTCTTTCTCATTTTCCTTATAAACTCGAGAAAGAAAAAAAATTTTATCCGGGAGAGCCCGGAGACGGATTTTACTATGCGAGCTTTTATAAAAAGCTAAAGCATAATCAAAAAGCAAAGATATAAAATAGGGTTCAATCAATAGAGTTTAAAAAAAGAAAAAAAGTCATTATCAACATAAAGATAGCTTTTTACTCAATGTCCATATAGGAAGAGGAGAATGCAAAAATTTAAAGGGATTTAGAAGAAAATGAAATAGAGGCATGGGTGCTGGAACAGCATTTTCCAAAGTACAGAACTAAGCAGATTTTTCAGTGGGTACAGGAAAAGGATGTCGAGGACTTTCAGGCGATGGAGAATTTGCCTAAGGACTTAAGGGAGAAACTCAGCAAGGACTTCACCCTTAAGCTCCCGAAGCTCTATCGCCGTTATGTTTCTCAAATCGACGGTACGGAAAAGTTCCTTTTTCGAATTGTCGGATGGACATCGAATCGAGTCCGTCTTTATGGAATACCGCCATGGAAATACCGCTTGCATATCCACGCAGGTCGGCTGCAAGATGGGCTGTGCTTTTTGTGCTTCAACTCTATCCGGTCTGGCAAGAAATCTAAGTTCCGGAGAGATGCTTGGGCAGATTGTGGCCATGGAAAAAATAACGGGCAAGAAGATATCCAATGTGGTTCTTATGGGATCGGGAGAGCCTTTAGACAATTATGACGAGGTACTTCGATTTATTCGCTTAATCAGTGGTAAAACGGGAAGAAATCTTTCTCAGAGAAATATAACGCTTTCCACCTGCGGGATTGTGCCGAAGATTCGAGAGCTTGCCGAAGAAGGCCTAGGAATTACTTTGGCTTTAAGTCTTCATGCCTCCACGGATGAAAAGCGAAAGAAAATTATGCCGATTGCCTATCGATATGCTCTTTCCGATGTAATGGATGCGGTTCGCTTTTATTTTCAGAAGACGGGAAGAAGAGTCAGCTTTGAATATGCTTTGGTGCTCGGCATGAATGACGGCGAGGAGGATGTACTTGCGCTTACAAAGCTTTTAAAGAAAAAGGGAGTCCATTTTCCCGCCCATGTCAACCTGATCCCGGTGAATCCGATTAAGGAAAGAGATTTTAGCGCGCCGGATCGAAAAAAAATTCAGCGCTTTAAAGAAGGCTTGGAAAAAAATGGCATTGCTTGTACTATAAGAAGAGAAATGGGAAGCGATATCTCCGGCGCTTGCGGACAGCTAAGAAGGGATGCAGAGCTGGAAGAAAGGGAAGACTGATGCAGTTTTTTGCGAAGACCGATCAGGGGAAAATGAGAAAAATGAACCAGGACTTTCTTTTTGCGACAAAGGAAGCTCTCGGTGTATTTCCGAATTTGTTTTTGCTGGCGGACGGGATGGGAGGTCATAAGGCGGGAGATTATGCGTCTCGCTATTTAGTGGAAAGTCTTGCCTCCTATGTTACAGAGAGCTCGGGAGAAAGTCCGGTGCATTGCTTGGATAAAGGAATAGAACGCATCAATGCTGAATTATATTCCTTGTCTCAAAATAATGTTAACCTGCACGGAATGGGAAGTACCCTGGTTACGGCATTTGTGGAGGATCGTGTTCTCTTTCTTGCCAATGTTGGGGACAGTAGAGCCTATATTTTTCGTAAAAACCGATTGAAGCAGCTTACGAAGGATCACAGCTATGTGGAGGAAAAGATAAGGCGCGGAGAAATGGTGCGCGGTTCCAAAGAATATTATACGCATAAAAACTACATTACCCGTGCCGTAGGAGCGGAGAGGCAAGTGGCAGTGGATTTTTTTGAGGAAGAGCTGGAAGAAGGAGATTTATTTTTTCTCTGTTCTGACGGTTTAAGCAATATGGTAGATAGTGAAAGTATCGCACAGATTTTAAAGGAAAAGGTAAGTCTGGAAGAAAAAGGACAGGCACTGATTGATTTGGCCAATATCAATGGGGGAAAAGATAATATTGCTTTGATTTTAGTCAACCCGTTTGGAAAGGAGCAGGGAAGATGAAGATAGAGAAGGATGCCCTGCTTCAAGGGCGTTATCAAATAGAAGGTCTTATAGGGGAAGGCGGAATGAGCTATGTCTATAAGGCAAAGGACAAAAAATTGGGACGTATCGTTGCCATTAAAGTGCTGAAAGAACAGTATGCGGAAGATAAGGAATTTATCAGTAAATTTCAGGAGGAAGCAAGGTCTGCGGCAAAACTGAATCATTTAAATATTGTATCCACCTTTGATACGGTAGATGAAGGGAATCTTCATTTTATCGTTATGGAACTTGTAGAAGGCGTTACCCTTAAGAATTTTATTCAGAGAAAGGGAAGACTTAGCGAGAGAGAATCCATCGGAATTGCTTTACAGTTAATTGACGGAATCGATATTGCGCATAAGATGGGTGTGATTCATCGTGATATAAAACCGCAAAACATTATTATCAGTACGGAAGGGGTAGTAAAGATCGCAGACTTCGGTATAGCAGGAGTTGCCAGTCAGGAAGCGGCAAATACGGCTGTTATGGGATCGGTTCATTATATATCTCCGGAGCAGGCAAAGCGGGGAATCAGTGATGCCCGCTCGGATATCTATTCCTTCTCCTGCGTACTTTACGAAATGTTGACGGGGAAGGTGCCGTATGCAGGAGAAGATTCCATGTCTGTGGTATTTTCACACTTGGAAGATCCTATTCCAAGAGTAAGGGATAGTGTAAAAGAGCTTTCGAAAGCCATTGATTATATTGTGTGGAGAGGAATGCAAAAGAAGGCCTCTCTTCGTTATCAGAATATTTCCGATATGGGAGAGGACCTGCAGCTTGCCCTTGATGATCCGGAAGGCAGTTTCCTTTCGGAAAGAGAAGAGGAAGGAAGCAGGATTTTCGGCAGAAAGGAAATGGACCAAGGTATCAGCAATCTTTACAAGGGGCTTGCGATTGCATCTGTTATTTTGATTGCAGGAGTTTTTCTCTTCCTCGGCTACAAGGTGGTAGGGGTTCTTCGTTCTGTAAAAAGCATTTCAGGTGAGTCGGAAACAGCAATGAAAGTGACGGAAGAAAGTACGCAGGTAGCCATTACCATTTCCGCCTTAGACAATCTTCTTCCGGAAATCGTAGGAAAAACGGTGTCGGAAGCGGAGGATTTTTTATCGAATTATGATATCCATATTTATCCGGAAAAGGAAGAATACTCCGATCAATATGAAGAGGGACAGATTATCTCTTATCCCGGCGGGAAATACAGTACGCACAGTCGTCTTTATGTTACCCTCTCCAAGGGACCGAAAGATATCCGCTTTTATGATCCGAGTGCTCCTTCGGACTTAAGTGAACTGCAAAAGATGAGTCTTTCCGACTTGGAAATCAAGTTAAAGGATAGAAAGATTGCCTATACGGTTGTGGAAGAAGCTTCCGATACGGTAGAAAAGGGCTATATCATCCGTACCAATAAAGCCAGTACCAAGGAGCCCGGGGAATTACTTATCACGGTAAGCAGCGGCCAAAGTACAGCGCCTGTTCTTATGCCTGATTTGACTAATCTTAGTGAGGAAGAGGCTATTAGCGTATTAGAAGAAGAAGGGCTTACTCTGGGTAATATCAGTTATATTCCCAGCAATACAGTGGAAAAAGGGATATGTAATAAGTCAAAGTGTTCCAACGGAAACCTATGTGGAAACAGGTCAGGCTATTTCTTTTAGTGTAAGCTCCGGTTCGGAAGGAAAGTCCAGAAACGGACAGGAAAAGGCTTGGGTATCGAGTATCAATCAAAGTGTGAGTATCGGTAGCGGCGGTCCGGGGGTTTCCGGTACGGTATTGGTTGTAGTGTATCTTAAACAGGATATTAACGGAGAGACCCGTTATACTACCTTACAGTCTGCAAGAACCTATGCATTGGGGAGTGAAATGCAGCTAAGTTTAAATCGAATTGCCGGAGCAAGTGGTGTTTCCAAGGGAACCATTGAGGTTGTGGATGCTGAAAATGATCGAATTTTAGCATCTTATGATTTAGACTTCCACCCGGAGGGCTAGCATGGTAGGAAAAATCATCAAAGGCGTAGGTGGATTTTATTATGTACATACAAAGTCCGGCGTTTATGAATGCCATGCTAAGGGACTCTTTCGAAATAAAAAAGAAAAACCCTTGGTGGGGGACATGGTGGAGCTTTGTCCTGTTCCGGATAGTGAAAAGGAACATTGCGGACAGATCTTAAATATTTTGGAAAGAAAGAATTCTTTGATTCGTCCCTTGGTTAGTAATATTGATCAGGCTGTGCTGGTTTTTCGCTTAAGAGTCCCTGATCCTTCCTTTCCCTTAATCGATCGCTTTCTCCCTGCATTTGGAGGTACGAGAGATTCCTTGTCTTATCTTTTTAATAAAAAGGATCTTTTGGAAGAGAAGGATGCTGCATTTGTTAATGAGATAAAGTGCATTTATGAAAAGGCGGAAATCCCCGTATACTTCTTTCAAGGGAATACAGAGAGGGATAAAGAGGCGATATTCTCTCTTCTAAAGGGGAAGACGACGGTATTTTCCGGACCGTCTGGAGTAGGAAAATCTACGATAATCAATCTTCTTCTTGAGAAGAGCGTATGGAAACGGGGAGCTTTCCGAGAAGATTTCTCGTGGAAAAAACACAACGAGACATGCGGAATTTTTGCAATAGCTGAAGACAGCTATGTCCTTGATACTCCGGGCTTTACATCCCTTTTTCCTCCGGAGATATCACCGGAAAATCTTCGCTATTTTTATCCCTGAGTTTGAAAAATATAGAGAAACATGTCACTATAACAGCTGTGTCATATCGGAGAACGAAAAGCGGACTGTGCAGTAAAGAGGGCGGTTGCGGCAGGGATGATTTCCGACAGGCGCTATGAGAGCTATAAAAAGCTGTATTTGGAACTGATAGAGGAAAGAAAGCAATAGTTGTAAAAATTTATAGAAAAGAAAGAGAGAAAAAAATGCGAAACAGATTGTCTCCATCCGTCCTGGCGGCGGATTTCGGAGCTTTGAGAGAAGACTTGAGAACAGCGGAAGAAGCGGGGGCGGAGAGCTTTCACTTTGATATTATGGACGGCCACTTTGTTCCGAACATTTCTTATGGAGCAAGTATAGTTTCTGCTCTTAGAAAGGATTCTCGAGCTTTTTTTGATGTACATCTGATGGTAGAGAATCCGGACTTTTATTTTCCGATTTTTAAAAAGGCGGGGGCAGACAGAATCTGTTTTCATGTAGAATCAACTCCGCATTTGGATCGTTCCTTAAATGCCATAAAGGAGCTTGATATGGAGGCGGGACTTGCAGTGAACCCGGCCACTTCTCTTTCTACAGTGGAGGAATTGCTTCCTGTTTGTTCCTACATACTTCTTATGAGTGTGAATCCGGGCTTTGGAGGACAAAAGTTCATTCCGTACAGCCTTGACAAGCTTCGTCGTCTTAGGGAGATGGCTGAGGAGAGAGATTTGGAATTGGAAATTGGGGTGGATGGCGGAATCGGCTTGGAAAACATTGCTTCTGTACTGGATGCAGGGGCGAACTTCATTATTGCAGGTTCTTCCGTTTTTTCCGAAAAAGACAAAATTACGGAGAAGGTGGAGGCCTTTAATCGCTTCATTAAGCCCTGATCATGTTTTGGATAAGGTAGAAAATAATGCTTCTTCAGGCTTGGCTGTCTTGAAAAAGCGTGAACTTCCGTTTATATTTATCAAATGAAGAAAAATGGAAACAGGAAAGATGTTTTATACGAGTAGTGGATACTGCTCGTTTTGACTTAGAGAAATGGAGGGCAGTATGCTGGATATTAAATTTTTACGAGAGAATCCTGAATTGGTGAAGGAAAATATTAAAAAGAAATTTCAGGATGAAAAATTAAATCTTGTGGATGAGGTTATCGGCCCGGATGTGGAAGCCAGAAAAGTGCAGATGGAGGCGGATGAACTGAGAAGCAAGAAGAATCAGGTTTCCAAGCAGATTGGTGCCCTCATGGCAAAAGGAGAAAAGGAAGAAGCGGAGAAGATAAAGGAAGAAGTTGCCGCCTTCTCCAAAAGACTTGCTGAACTGGAGGAGAAGGAACCGGTATTGCAGGAAGAGATCATGAAGCGCATGATGGTCATCCCCAATATGATTGATGCCAGTGTGCCTATCGGAAAGGATGATAGCTGTAACGTGGAAAATGAGCGTTTTGGAGAACCGCTTGTTCCGGATTATCCTATTCCTTATCATGCAGATATTATGGAAAGCTTTGGCGGACTGGATATGGATGCTGCAGGAAGAGTTGCCGGAAACGGTTTCTACTATCTGGTAGGAGATATGGCAAGACTCCACTCTGCTGTACTTTCCTATGCAAGAGATTTTATGATTGACAGAGGATTTACCTATGTGATTCCTCCTTATATGATTCGATCCAAGGTGGTAGACGGTGTAATGTCCTTCGCGGAAATGGATGCCATGATGTATAAGATTGAAGGGGAGGATCTTTATCTTATCGGTACTTCGGAGCATTCTATGATCGGAAGATTTATCGATCAGATTTTACCGGCAGCTTCCCTACCGTTAACCCTGACCTCTTATTCCCCCTGCTTCCGTAAGGAAAAGGGATCTCACGGAATTGAAGAGAGAGGTGTATATCGCATTCATCAGTTTGAAAAGCAGGAAATGATTGTCGTATGTGAGCCGGATGATGCAATGAATTGGTATCAGAAGCTATGGCAGAATACGGTGGATTTCTTTAGAAGTTTGGAAATCCCGGTAAGAACTTTGGAGTGCTGCTCCGGAGATTTGGCTGACTTAAAGGTAAAATCCTGTGATGTAGAAGCCTGGTCTCCCAGACAAAAGAAGTATTTTGAGGTAGGCTCCTGCTCGAACTTGGGGGATGCACAGGCCAGAAGACTAAAGATTCGTGTAAAGGGAGAGGATGGAAAGAACCACTTGGCCTTTACTTTAAACAATACCTGTGTGGCACCACCCAGAATGCTCATTGCTTTTTGGAGAATCATTTTACAGGCAGATGGAAGTGTAACCGTTCCGAAGTCTTTACAACCGTACATGGGAGGAAAGGAAGTTTTAGTTCCAAAGTACAATTCCATTGAAAAAAAGCAGGTAAAGCAGAGTAAGATTCTTTTTAACTGCTGTTTTGAAGAATTATTCTAAATGGAAAGTTTTTTAAAAGAAAAAAATAGATGTAACGAAGAAGCCGTTCTTTCTGTCATACAAAGAGAACGGCTTTTTTCGTTGATAAATTTATTGCTATCCTCTATACTTTTTTGAAAAAAGACCAATGGAGACCAAATAAGCGGGAAAGCTGAGAAAAAGAGCGAGGAGTCCCGTCGTTCATGACAGAAACTTGCAGAGGAAATTTAGAAAGGACTAGTATGGAGCCCATCATTTCGGTGCGGAATTTGAAGAAAATCTTCACCATAGGAGACAACAAAGTTCCGGCCTTAAACGGACTGGACTTTGATATATATCAGGGAGAGTTTATAGCTATAGTCGGTACTTCCGGCTCAGGAAAAATCTACTTGTTTAAATATGTTGGCCGGACTGGAGAAGCCCAGTGAGGGGAATAATTCATATCGTTGGAGAAGAGATAGAGAAGATGAATGAGTCGGAACTGGTTACTTTCCGAAGAAATCATGTCGGATTCATTTTCCAAAGCTATAATCTGATTCCTTTTTGGATGCCGTGAAAACGTTGCCATGCCTCTGATGTTTCGAGGGGTCGGAAAAGAAGAAAGAAATAAGGCGGCCTTTCAATATCTGGAGCTTATGAATATTGCGAAGGAAGCAAACCATACACCGAATCAGATGTCCGGCGGACAGCAGCAGAGGGTAGGAATTGCAAGAGCGCTCGTCATTGATCCGGAAATCATCTTTGCGGATGAGCCTACGGGAAATCTGGATTCGCATACCACGGAAGAGGTGCTTACTCTCATGAGAAAGATAGTAGAGGAGCAGAAAAAAACCTTGATTATGGTAACGCATGATCCCCATATTGCATCTTGGTCGGACAGGCAGCTTCGAATCGTGGACGGAAGAATCGTGGAAACAGTACTTAGAGAAGGCAGTAAGATAGAGGAAGAAATTTTAGAAAAAAACGGGGAGAGACCCTTTACGGTGGTGCATCCCTTAAATACAGAGAAAAAGAGTGAGGGAGAGAATGATGAAAAACACAGTTAATAGAGAAAATGTAAGGGATGGCGGAAAAAACGGATTTTTGAAGAAGACAGTTAGAGGGATGCTTCTTTTACTTTTAAGTTTTTCCATGCTCTTTGTCTTTCTTATGGAGAAGAAGTCCTATGCATCTTACGTCAATACCAACTTAAATACATTTTTTCATGATGTACAAAATATCCCTACAGGCTATCCCGGGCAGCAGATGGAAGTAAAGGTGCGTGTGGGTTATAACGGTGTAAACGGACTGGCGAATCCCAACACGGATGAGATCAAGAATGTTCGTGTTCGTCTTTCCAACGACCAAAGCTACCTTACAACGAAGAACAGTCCTTCAAGAACGAATAAGGATAATCCCTACAAAAATGCCGGAGAGGATGATGAGCAGGGAGAGGCACAAAAGGACGCATGGGACGAGGGATATAAAGCAGGAAAGAACAATGCCTATAAAAACGGGTTAAATTACGTATATCCGGTAGACGGCGGTGTTTATCCTTTTGAGGTAAATGCTTCCTTATTTACACAAGAAAAGACCTTGTCCAGTCTGAAAAAAGGAGAGTATCAGGAACTCAGCTTTACTGTAAATGTTCGTTCGGATGCTTTAAAGATGAAAGACAGTGCGGGAAATAGCAGCGACGGATACTTCGGTGTACCCTTTACTATTTGGTATACTGATGGAAACGGACAGGAGCAGAACCGTACCGAATTTGTCAATGTTTTTATTACGGAGAGCGGAGAGTAAAGGACTCCCGGAACCAAGCAGGTAGAAAAGACTTTTATTGTCGGAGAGAATCAGTTGACTCCGAGCGGAAATTATCCGGCTGTAATGAACTTTTCTGTTAACTTCAGAAATCAAAGCAGAAATGCTCTTTATGACGTTAAGGTAAAGCTGAATACTACTCTTTCCGAGAAGGATGCCGTTCAGCTTACGGCAAATCCGAAGTCGGACGCACAAAAGGATTTTCCATTTGCTATAAATGAGGCAAATTATGACAGAGATTTTACCGTGGTAAATCCGGGTGAAACCATCAGCCCGGAATATTCTATGGCCATTAAATCCAATACTGCAAGCGGCTATTATCCGCTTTCCTATACAGTGAGCTATAAGTCTGCACCGGGAGGAAATGTTACGATTAGCGATACTTATTCTTTTTATGTCAATATTCGTAATGCTACTATGATTCAGGCAGATCAGGAAAAGCTCGGAGACTTTAATGTCAATGACAGAACAAAGGCAAGACTGATTGTGAGCTCTTATAGAACAGAGCCCGAGAAGGTTTATGCAGGACAGGAATTTAAGCTTTTCTTGACGATGAAAAACGCGTCCACCTCTATTGCGGCAAGCAATATTCTCTTTACTTTAACCTCGGAGAAGAGTCAGGATACGGCTGTGTTTGCTATTGCCGACGGAGCCAATTCCTTTGTGGTGAATTCTTTGGCAGCAGGAGCGGAAACGGAACTTACTTTAAATGTGAAAGCCAATGCCGGTGTAGACCCCAAGTCCTATGTTATGACTATTAATGAAAAATACGATTCTCCCGCTTTTAAGAATGCGGAGGAGAAGGTGGATATCGATATTCCGGTAAACCAGAATGCTCGTATGGGATTTTCTAATTTCAGTGTAACACCGGAATCGGTAAGTGTAGGCAGTGAGTCCAATGCCATGTTTGGAATCAATAACACCGAAAGGTGATTCTTTATAATGTAACAGCAACCTTCCAAAGTGATTACATTAAGAAAGCGACCTCCTATGTGGGAAATATAAAACCCGGAGAAACGGGGAATGTGGATGTCATGCTTTCCGCTATTAAGGCCACAGAGGATAATGATACAATTCCGGTAGAAATTCAGTATGAGGATGTAAACGGGAATAAATTCACCGAGAAAACGGAGATTAACCTGACCGTTACGGAACAGGAAGAAACACCGGCTACGGATGATATGGATAAAATGGATGTCCAGGAGCCGAAGTCCTCCTTCCCGATACCGATAGCAGGCGTGATTCTGGCAGTTGCAGCAGTTGGTGCAGCTTCGTATTTTTGTGAAAAAGAATAAAGGAAAGAAAAATAATGAAGTTACTAGACTTATTTCTTCTGGCTTTATCCAATCTTAGAAGAAGAAAGATAAGAACCTTACTGACGGTACTCGGTGTAGTTATCGGTACAGCTTCTATCGTAGTCATGGTAAGTCTCGGTCTTGGTATGAGTGAAAACCTTTTGCGTTCTTTTCAGAGTGCCGGTTCTCTTACGATGATTACGATTACGAACTATGGCGGTATGGGAGAGAATGCGAAAAATAAAGTGGAACTGACCGATGACAGTATTAAGTCCTTTGAATCTATTCCGCATGTTACCGGCACATCTCCTTCACTTGAAATTTATGTTACGGCGAAGGTCGGTGCTCTGCAGGGAGATTTTCAGTGTGCGCGGTGTTTTCTCAGGCATATTTTCAACAAATGAAGCTGAAGGAAGGTACCTTTCCGAAGAAGGGAGATGCCGAACTCGGTTTGATATACGGCAATACCGTAGCAGGTTCTTTTCACAAGGGAAACAACTGGGATAAGAATTACACAATAGATCCGATGAAGGATACGCTTTTCTACATTTTCCCGGAAGTGCAGGATACGAGTAAAAACGGTGCAACACAGAATGAAGGCGGCCAGGATAAGCCGCAAAAAAAATATATCATAAAAACAGTGGGAGTAATGGAAGGAAGCGCAGAGGACTATAGCGAGGACTCAAGCTATGTATATGCCGATTTGGATAGTTTAAAGGCCTTCCTGAAAAAGATTTATAAGAAAAATTTAGTACCGAATCCGAAGACCGGAAAAAACGGAAAGCCCTTACGTTACTACTCCTATGACCAGGCCTATGTCTTTGTTGATAATATGAACAATGTAGCCGATGTACAGAAGCAGATTACGGATATGGGCTACTCCTGTTATTCGCAGGTGGAGTGGCTAAAGCAGGCACAGGAGCAGATTAAGACAACGCAGCTTGTACTGGGTGGAATCGGTGCGGTTTCTCTCCTTGTTGCGGCAATCGGTATCATGAATACCATGATGATGTCCATCTTTGAACGAACCAAGGAAATTGGAGTGATGAAAGTCTTGGGCTGTGATATGGGAGATATTCGCAATATGTTTCTGACGGAATCCGCTTTAATCGGAATCCTCGGAGGAATAGTCGGCATTGTTCTAAGCTATGCAGTATCTCTAATCATCAATATGCTGGCTACCGGCGGAGGAGATATGGTGGACAGCTATACCGGCGGGGGCGGTGGAAATATTTCCACTATTCCGCTTTGGCTGGCGATTTTTGCCATCGTATTTGCGATGCTTGTGGGCATGCTTTCGGGATACTTCCCCTCTGTGCGTGCCATGAAGCTCAGTCCGCTTGCGGCAATACGAAATGAATAAATTGCAAATAGGATTTAAGTCGTACAATTTAAAGCAAAAGAAGGTTTTGCGACATATATTTGCGAAGAATAAATCTTGTCTTGTTTCATGAATGGGAAAATGATACAATTTTCCCATTCTTTTTGTGTATCATGTTTAGATGTTTTTTAGTGAAAGGGAATTAATATATGCTTAAAGTGGCAAAATTTGGAGGAAGCTCCTGCGCGAGCAGTGAACAGTTTGAAAAAGGTAAAAAAACATTGTGATGGCTGACCGGGATAGAAAATACATCGTGGTTTCCGCACCGGGGAAAAGAGATAGCAGGGATATTAAAGTGACCGACCTTTTTATTTCCTTATATGGGGCAGTCCAGGAAAAGAAAAAAGTAGAGAGCATTGTAGAGAAGATTAAGAAGCGTTATCAGGAAATCATTGATAATTTGTCTTTATCCATTTCTTTGGATGAAGACTTTGCGGAAATAGTGGGAAAGCTTACAGAGGGGGCCAGCCTAGACTACGCTGCATCCAGAGGAGAATATTTAAATGCACGTGTTATGGCGGAATACTTGGGATTTCCTTTTGTTGATGCGGAAGACTTAATTTTCTTTTCCGGAGAATCCTGTGATTTCAAAAAAACGGAGGAGGTGGCGAAGTCCGTTCTTTCCTCTCTGGAATATGCGGTTATTCCCGGTTTTTACGGTGTCAATGAAAAAGGGGAAGTTGTAACCTTTAGTAGAGGCGGTTCCGATGTGACAGGTTCTCTTGTTGCCGCAGCCGTTTATGCAGACTTATACGAAAACTGGACCGATGTTTCCGGATTTTTAGTTTCTGATCCTCATATCGTAGAGAATCCGGAGGTTATTGATTATATTACCTATAGAGAGCTTCGAGAATTAAGCTATATGGGGGCAGGGGTTTTGCATGAAGACGCGATTTTCCCGGTAAGAAAAGAGGAATTCCCATTCAGATTAAGAACACCAATGCTCCTGAGGATCATGGGACTATGATTGTGGCCAATACACTGAAAAAGCCTCGCTTTATTATCACCGGTATTGCCGGAAAGAAGAATTTCTGTTCCATTAATATTGAAAAAGCAATGATGAATGCGGAAATCGGCTTTATCAGAAAGGTTCTTTCCGTTATTGAAGAGAATGGTATTTCCGTAGAGCATACGCCTTCCGGAATTGATACCTTGACACTCTTTATTCATCAGGAGGAGCTGGAGTCTCACGAGCAAAAGGTATTGCAAGGGATTCAGAGAGCGGTGAATCCGGATCTCATTGAGTTGGAATCGGATCTTTCTCTGATTGCGGTTGTGGGAAGAGGAATGAAGTCTTCTCGCGGTGTTGCAGGTAGAATCTTCTCTGCTCTTGCCCATGAATACATTAACATCAAGATGATTGACCGTGGTTCATCCGAGTACAATATCATCATCGGTGTAAAGAATGAAAACTTTGAGGCGGCTATCAAAGCTATTTATAATATGTTTGTACTTTCTGCATTGCCTGCTAAAAAAATAGAGGAGCTTCAAACAAATAAAGCGGTTAAAAAGAACAGGAATCATAACAAGAGACAGCAAGTAGTGCTTTAATAGACTTAAAAAAGAACCGTTTGGAAAAAAACTAAGAAAGAGATAAAAGGGAGAAAAGTGGATATTATTGTGGTTGGCGGCGGGCCTGCAGGAATGATGGCGGCGATTTCTGCAAGACAGGTGAATAAAACTGCTGAAGTTCTCTTGATTGAAAAATGAAAAACTTGGGAAAAAGCTTTTTATTACCGGAAAAGGAAGGGGAAATCTAACTAATAGCTGCGAAGAAGAACAGTTTTTTCGCATTTTTGAGAAATCCTCGCTTTATTTATCCTGCTTTTTCGGGCTCTTTCCAATAGAGACTTGATGGACTTTATTGAGAAAAACGGTTGTGCTTTTTAAAAAGAAGAGCGAGGAGGAAGAATTTTCCCTGTCAGCAATAAGGCCTATTCGTTAACCGATGCATTAAAATCTGCCTTAAAAAAATACGCCGTTAAGGTGGAATGCAATCAGACTTTGAAAGTTATCAAAAGAAAGGAAGAAGGCTTCCTGTGCCGGATTGGGAACAAGGAAATTGATACAAAAAAGCTTATTCTTGCTACAGGCGGTCTCTCTTATCCCTCTACTGGTTCTACCGGAGACGGCTACCGTTTTGCCAAAAGAACTGTCTATTCCGGTTACAAAGCTCTATCCGTCTTTAGTAAAAATGGAAGTTTTGGAAGAGGATATTTTTCTCTTTCCGGGCTGAAGCTAAAGCATATTGTGGCTAGCGTGGAAGATGAAAAAGGGAAGGTATATGGGAAAAAGACGGGAGAACTTTATTTTCAAAAGGACTCCGTATTCGGTCCGACCGTTCTTTCCCTTTCTGCAGAGCTTTCCCCGGCGATTCATGAATCTCCTATGGGGAGTTTCACGATAGTCATTGATTTAAAGGGAGAAATGGAGGATTTCGATTCCTCTTTCTTAGCGGAATGTGAAATAAGAGGAAAAGAAAGTATCAAAGATTTGATCAAGGAGAAGCTCCCTAAGCAGCTATTTCCGACCTTTTTAAAACGCTTGGAAAAAGAAGGGGTCGCTTTGGAAAAAAAGGCTTCTGAATGTAAAAAAGAGGAACGAAAAAAGATTTTAAAGCTCTTTCATCGTTTTAGTTTTACGATTGCCGCTACAGGAGACTATAAGGAAGCGATTGTTACCATAGGCGGTATTGATACAAAGGCTCTTTCCAAGAAAACCATGGAAGTGAAGTCGGTTCCTGGACTCTATTTTGCAGGAGAAGTCATCGATGTGGATGCCTATACGGGCGGATATAATATGCAGATTGCCTTTTCCACAGGATATCTTGCCGGAAAGTCTGCGGGTGAGTCTCTTGCCCTACAGTTATTGTGAAATATGGATACCCGGACTAATGGATACATGGACAAAAAGAGATGCGGAAATATGAAGAAAGAACAGAATACATAACGAAAAAACAAAAAACATAAAAAAAGAGCAAATAACATAATAAAGAGCAAAAACATAAAAGGAGCAGGAAATACAAATCGTATAAAAAGCTCGCAGAATCAAAGAGAAAAAGGAGAATATTATGCCATACTCAATTGCCATAGATGGACCTGCAGGGGCTGGAAAATCCACGATTGCTAAGGCTGTAGCAAAAAGTTTGGGCTATTATTACGTGGATACAGGAGCCTTGTACAGAGGATTGGCCTTCGGGCTTTTGCAAAAAGGGGTTCCTTTCGTGAATGAAAAGGCAGTGGAAGAAGTAATCAAGAATATAGATGTTGAGCTTCTTTATGAGGACGGTGTACAAAAGGTTCTTTCCAATGGCGAGGATTGCAGTGCTTATATTCGTACTTCGGAAATAGGCGAGGGGGCTTCCGTGATTTCACAGTATCCATCTGTCAGAGAAAAACTCCTTGACCTACAAAGAAACGTGGCAAGGCAACATTCTTGCGTAATGGATGGAAGAGACATCGGATCCGTTAGTGCTTCCCTATGCTAATAAGAAATTCTTTCCTGACTGCGTCGGCTGAGGTGCGTGCAAAAAGAAGAACACTGGAGTTTCAGGAAAAGGGAGAGGCTGCAGACTATGAAACAATTTTAGACGAAGTAAAAAAAAGAGATGAGAGAGATATGAACCGCGCTGTGGCGCCTTTGAAACAGGTCGAAGATGCAATTTTAATTGACAGCTCAAATTTAAGCATAGATAAGGTCGTGGATTGTATCCTTAGTTACTGTGTGGGAAGCGAGGCATGATATGGCGGTTGTCCTTGCAAAAAGTGCCGGCTTTTGCTTTGGTGTGGATCGTGCGGTTGAGGCCGTTTATCGAGTATTGGAAGAGGAAGAGAAAAAGGAACTCGCCGAAAGGCTTCCAATTTATACTTATGGACCGATTGTGCATAACGAAAGAATTGTAGAAGAATTAGAGAAGCGCGGTGTACAAGTATTGACGAGCCTTTCGGAATTAAAAGGGCTTGAACGAGGCATAGTGGTTATTCGGGCACATGGTGTAGGGAAAGAAATCTATGAAAGCTTGGAAAAAAAAGGCTTGAAAATGGTAGACAGTTCCTGTCCTTTTGTACGAAAGATTCAGAAACTTGTTGCAGAACACAGTAAAAAAGGAGAATCCGTTATCGTTATGGGAGACCCGGAGCATCCGGAGATTCAGGGAATTCTTGGCTGGGGAGAAGGCGATGTCAGAGCATTGAAGGGTCTGGAAGATGTGAAAGCGCTTCCTGATGGAGAAGGTAAAAATTTTTTTGTCGTTGCGCAAACGACTTTCAATATTGACAAATTCAAAGTAGTTCTTGAAACTTTTTAGGGGTATCATACTTCTGTTATCAATACGATTTGCAACGCAACTTTCGAACGTCAGTCAGAAGCAAGGGAATTAGCTGGTAAGTCCGATGCCATGGTAGTTATCGGAGGAAGCAGTTCATCTAACACAAAAAAGTTATATGAGATATGCAAGGCGATTTGTCCTAACACCCAGCTGATACAAACGGTGAAAGATCTCAAATTCAACTCGGATGAAGCGATTCGCAACGTAGGTATCACAGCAGGGCAAGCACCCCAAAAGAAATTATAGAGGAGGTTCTAACTTATGTCAGAAATGAGTTTTGAACAATTGCTTGAAGAATCATTAAAGTCGGTTCACGCAGGAGAAATCGTTACGGGAACAGTCATCAGTGTAAAGCCTGATGAGATTGCATTGAACATCGGTTATAAGTCCGATGGAATCATGACAAGAAGTGATTACAGTGCAGACAACCAGTTGGATCTTACTACCGTTGTAAAGGTAGGAGACGAAATTGAGTGTAAGGTTAAGAAGGTTAACGACGGGAGAAGGTCAGGTCGTTCTTTCCCACAGAGATGCTTTACAGTCTAAGGCTTCCGAGGAATTAAGAAAGGCTTTCGAAGAGAATGCTATCCTTACAGGAAAAGTAGTGCAGGTAGTAAAGGGCGGACTGAATGTAGAAGTTGACGGAGCAAGAATCTTCGTTCCCGCATCTTTGGTATCCGATAGCTTTGAGAGAGATTTAAATAAATATCAGGGACAGGATATTCAGTTTGTAATTACAGAGTTTAATCCTGCCAAGAGAAGAATCATCGGTGACAGAAAGCAGATTATGTCTGCACAGAAGAAGGAACAGCACGACAAGCTTTTTCTCTGAGCTTGCAGAAGGCGATGTTCGTACCGGTGTAGTGAAGAACCTTACAGACTTTGGTGCGTTTATCGATCTTGGAGGAGCAGATGGACTGCTTCACATCTCCGAGATGAGCTGGGGAAGAATCGAGAATCCGAAGAAGCTCTTTAAGCCGGGACAGGAAGTAGAAGTTTTGGTTAAGGAAATCAGCGGAGAGAGAATCGCTCTTACCAGAAAGTTCCCGAATGAGAATCCGTGGAAGGATGCTGAGAGCAAGTACGCTGTAGGTGAGATCGTAAAGGGAAAAGTTGCAAGAATGACCGACTTTGGTGCATTCATCGAGCTGGATAAGGGAATCGATGCGCTTTTGCATGTTTCTCAGATTTCCAAGGATCATGTAAACAAGCCGTCCGATGTACTTGAGCCGGGCCAGGAAATCGAGGCAAGAGTGGTTGATCTTGATGTAGATAATCACAAGATTTCTCTTTCCATCAAGGCACTTCTTCCGGAAGATGAGCAGGATACTGCTGATGTAGATGTAGCTGCTGCAAGCGAAGAGGAATAATTCTATAATCTGTTTTTGAAGCGGTTCTCAATGAAAATCTTCGTTTCGAAGAAATAGTTTGAAGATTTTATTTCGCTAAAGAAATATATTAAAAAAGGCTGAGCTATGCTCAGTCTTTTTTGTACTTTTCATAATCCTTGAGAAGGCGTAGTATATAGGAGGAATACACGATATGATTAACAACGCAGATATTCATAATCAAACCATGTAGATATTCATAATCAAAACCATGTAGATATTCATAATCAAACCATGTAGATATTCATGATTAAAATTTGAAGATCTAGTCTGGGGAATTTTTATATGGATGCAATGCTATAGCAAAAACAGAGGAGTATAAATGGGACTGGAAATAGAGAGAAAGTGGCTGGTAAAGGAAGAAATTTTAAAAAAAGCAAGACTGCATTCATCTGGAGGATTTTTGACTATCGGGATATTAGCCAGGGCTATCTCTGTGCTGTTCCGGTTATACGAATTCGAAAAATCAATAAAAAGAGTGGAGAGAGCCACTACATGCTTTCCTATAAAGGGAGGGGGCTTTTAGAAAGAGAGGAGTATAATCTTCCTCTTACAGCTGAGGCATACGAGAGCCTAAAAGGGAAGATAGAAGGGCGACTTATTGAAAAGAGACGTTACATTTTGCCGTTCGGAAAATATAAGATTGAATTGGATATTTTTAAAGGAAAGCTGGAAGGCTTGATTTATGCCGAAGTGGAATTTCCTCAAAAGAAGAAGCGGAGAACTTTTTCGGCACCGGAGTGGTTCAACTGAGAACTTACGGAAGAACCCGGAAATAGCAATGCGGATCTGGCTTTGAGAAATTAAAGGGAAGGACTAAGCGAAAGTTGGATTCTTCTCCTTTACAGGAGGCGGATTTTTCCTCTTTTTCTTGCAAGAATCTTAGAGAAATGCTATACTTGTCCCTCGTAGGCTCTGCTTTAACGGAGCCCGAAAAAATGAGATCTTGTAGCAGTTGCGCAGGGCTCGTAAAGAAAGAATATTTTTGGAGGTATGCGCAATGAGCGTAAAAGTAGAAAAATCTTGAGAAAAGCATGGCAAAGCTTACCGTTACGGTAGCTGCGGAAGAATTTGAAAAGGCAGTGGAAAGTGCCTATCAGAGAACAAAATCTCGTTATAATGTTCCGGGATTTCGTAAGGGAAAAGCAACAAGAAAGATGATTGAAAAGGCTTACGGAGCACAGGTTTTCTATGATGCTGCATTAAATGAAGTATTGGATCGTCATTATCCTGAAGCAGCTGCCGAGTCGGGTCTGGATATTGTTTCTCGTCCGGAAATTGAAATCAAAGAGCTTGAAGAAGGCAAGGATTTGGTATTTACCGCTTCTGTTGCTGTTCGTCCTGAAGTAAAACTGGGTGAGTATTTTGGTGTAGAAGCTGAAAAGGCAGATGTATCCGTTTCTGCCAAGGAAGTTACCGAGAGATTGAATAGAGAGCTGGAAAAGAATTCCAGAATGATTGATGTAGACCGCGCCATTAAGAAGAACGATATTGCTACTATTGACTTTGTCGGTTCTGTAAATGGCAAGGAGTTTGCAGGCGGAAGAGGAGAGGACTATCCTCTTACTATCGGTTCCGGTACCTTTATTCCCGGCTTTGAGGATCAGTTAATCGGAGCTAAAGCGGGGGATAATGTAGATGTTAAGGTCACCTTCCCGGAGAACTACGGAGCAAAGGATCTTGCCGGTAAGGAAGCACTCTTCAAAGTTACGGTAAAGCTTGTTAAAGAGAAGCAGGTTCCGAAGGCGGATGACGAGTTTGCCAGCGAGGTTTCCGAGTTCGATACCTTGGATGAGTATAAGAAGGACATTAAGAAGCAGATTAAGGAAGAGAAGGAAAAGAGAGCCGGATCTGAGGTAGAGAGTCACGTTATTGCTAAGGTGGTCGAGAATGCGGAAGTAGAACTTCCCTGAGCCTATGGTGGCTACACAGCTTGATCAGATGTTCTATGATTATGCAAGACGCATGGAACAGCAGGGCATTCCGATGGAACAGTACATGCAGATTACCGGGCTTACAGAGCAGGCCTTAAAAGAGCAGATGAGAGCATCTGCTGTACAGAATATCAAGACTTCTTTGGTGCTGGATGCGATTCAGAAAAAAGAGGGAATTGAGGCTTCTGATGAAAAACTTGAGGAAGAATTACAGAGAATCAGCGATCAGTATCGTATGAAGAAAGAAGATTTTGTAAAGACTATCACAGATTCTCAGAAGGCTTCTATCAAGAGAGAGTTAAGCATTCAGGCTACTATTGATGCGTTGGTTGAAAAAGGCAAAAGCTTGTAAAGGCTGAGAAGAAGACAAAAGAAGGAAGAAAAAGGCGGAGAAGGAAGAAGCATAAGTATAAGTAAAAAGTATAAATCTGTATGGCTTACTTCTATTTCGGACTCATCCGAGAATTATTCTTTTGGATAATGTAGATAATCCTATGGAGCGGTGTTATCACAACACCGCTCTTTCAGTTCACAAAATATTTACAGTTTCTTAAACCAACGGTTTAAACGGAAAGATAAATTTCTGTGTTAATATAAGAGAAAATAAGGTCTATTAGGAGGTAACAGATGAAAGATTACTTATTTCCACATAATATAACGACAATACCCTATGTTATTCAGTCTACCAGTAGAGGAGAACGTTCCTACGATATCTTTTCAAGACTTTTGAATGAGCGTATTGTTTTTCTTGGAGATGAAGTAAACAGTGATACGGCTTCTTTGGTCATTGCACAACTTCTTTTCCTGGAGTCGGAGGATCCGGATAAGGATATATTTCTTTATATCAATTCTCCGGGCGGGTCCGTTACTGCAGGTATGGGAATTTATGACACCATGCAGTACATTAAGTGTGACGTATCCACGATCTGCGTAGGAATGGCGGCTTCTATGGGAGCTTTTCTTCTTGCCGGCGGAGCGAAAGGGAAGAGAATGATTCTCCCGAATGCGGAGGTGATGATTCATCAGCCTTCCGGCGGTGCGCAAGGTCAGGCAACGGAGATTCAGATTACGGCAGAGTGGATTCTCCGTACAAAGAAAAACCTTGCCAAGATTCTTGCGGAAAATTGTAATCAGCCTGTGGAAAAGGTTATGGAAGATACAGAAAGAGACCACTGGATGTCTGCGGAACAGGCACTGGAGTATGGACTTGTTGACCATATTTTCAAAAAACGTAGTGAGATAGAGGAGAAAAAATAAGAGATGGCTATGAAACCGGATGATAAGGTAAGATGCTCCTTTTGCGGAAAATCTTCCAAGCAAGTCAGAAAAATGATTGCCGGCTTAAACAATACCTATATCTGTGATGAATGTGTTGAGCTTTGTCAGGAAATCTTTGATGAGGAAATGTTGGGAGATGAGAGTGGCAGCGATGTTTCGAGTTGCATCTATTGAAACCAAAGGAAATCAAGGATTTTCTGGATGAATATGTTATCGGGCAGGAGGAGGCGAAGAAGGTTCTTTCTGTTGCGGTTTATAATCACTACAAACGCATCACTTCCAAGGTACGGGATATAGATGTGCAAAAGTCTAATATTCTGATGATTGGACCGACTGGTACGGGAAAAACCTATCTTGCGCAGACCCTTGCAAAAATCCTGGGTGTTCCCTTTGCTATTGCAGATGCTACGGCCTTGACAGAAGCCGGTTACGTAGGGAGAGGATGTAGAAAATATTTTACTGAAGCTCATTCAAGCTGCGGATTACGATGTGGCAAGAGCGGAAATTGGAATCATTTACATTGATGAAATTGATAAGATTACCAAAAAAAGTCGGAGAATGTTTCTATCACGCGTGATGTATCCGGTGAAGGTGTACAACAGGCTTTACTAAAGATATTGAAGGAACCGTTGCATCCGTACCGCCGCAGGGTGGAAGAAAACATCCTCAGCAGGAGCTAATTCAAATTGATACGACCAACATTCTCTTCATTTGCGGAGGTGCCTTTGACGGTCTGGAACACATCATTGAAAAGCGTATTGCTTCCGGATCTATTGGATTTGGTGCGGAAATTGTAGAGAAAAACAAGGATAATTATGATGATGTATTAAAGCAGGTTCAACCGGAGGATTTAACAAAATTTGGATTAATTCCGGAGTTTATCGGTCGTGTTCCTGTGGATGTAGAGTTATCCAGTCACGATACGGAGAGTTTAAAGCGGATTTTGACTGTTCCAAAGAATGCTTTGGTAAAACAATATCAGAAACTTTTTGAGATGGATGGTGTAGAGCTGTCCTTTAGGGATGATGCAGTGACTGCTATTGCAGAAAAGGCGGTACTGAGAAAAACAGGAGCTCGAGGTCTACGTTCTATCATGGAAGGCATGATGATGGATATCATGTATGATATTCCCTCTGATGAAGAAATTTCCGATGTGGAGATAACAAAGGAAGTTGTGGAGGAACATGCGAAACCGCGTCTTACCATGGATGCACAAAAGAGAAGAGAACGCTATGAGTCGTTCCAATCCAATAATCAGGATGGCCTGAAAGAGAAAAAGGCCTCCAAAAAGAGGGGATAATATGCTGATTCGTTCTGTTGACCTTCCTTATGTTTGTGGAGTTAAGTCTGTACTTCCCAAGACAGGAAAACCGGAATTTGTCCTTGCAGGTCGTTCCAATGTAGGGAAATCCTCTTTTGTAAATGCCTTGTTACAGAGAAAGTCTTTTGCCAGAACTTCTTCTACACCGGGTAAGACCAGAACCATTAATTTTTATGCTGTAAATGACGCTTTTTTTCTGGTCGATTTACCCGGCTACGGCTATGCGAAGACAGGACCGGTAGAACAGGAAAAGTGGGATCGCTTAATTCGACGGTATCTTTCTGAAGGAGAGGATATCGAAGAGGTAATCCTTCTTTTGGATTCACGCAGAGTTCCGAACGAAATGGATTTACAGATGTTTCAGTGGATTCTTGCCGCAACAGGTTATGAACCAATTGTAATCATTACTAAGATGGATAAGCTGAAGCGCTCTCAACACGCAAAGGCGATAAAAGAGATACGTGAAAAACTCGGGGCTTCGAAAGACTGTATGATGATTCCGTTTTCTGCGGAAACAAAGTCTGGAAGAGAAGAGTTTTTGGAACTTGTTGATAAGATTTTACGTGAAAACAGCTAAATAACTCTGAGAAAAATGGAAAGATTTAAATAAAAGGCTTGCACTTTACCCTGTCCTGTGGTAAAGTGAACAAGCTGTTTTGACGAGGTGTGATAATGGTAGTCGGCCAGCCTGGAAAGTTGGTGCTCACGTCCGTGGGTTGTGGGTTCAAGTCCCATCCTCGTCGCTAAAGGCTCTGGATTCTTATGGATATAAGGATTTGGAGCTTTTTCGTCTAAGAAAAAGCAAGATAGAAAAAAACTATGTGTTTTTTTCTAATGTGCTATTTTTATTTTTGATTCAATTTCTTCAATTTTTCCAATATATTTCTTTTCAAGTATCCCAAATATTGTATAATAAAATTATTCAGGAGAAAGGAGGAAGCACATGCTGGAATATCTGAACCTAAAGTTGGACGGTCTGGGTGTGGGAGAGAGTTCTCTGAATATATGGATGAAAAATGGAAGATTAAAAATACTCCTATGATTCAACAGAGTATGACAATGGACCTTCCCTTGTTTTTAAATGTTTCCAGAGATTCTGCCTCCTCTTTTTAGAAAGCCTGGACAACTTGCATCTTTACCGGTGGAAAGAACAGTATTTTGAAGAGAAGAAGGACCGTTCGAAAGAACAGAAGCTTTCTTCTCGTTGGTATCTTTTCTACAAAGAAAAAAACAGAGAAGCGAAAGAATTTCAGGGATCAAATGTTTTTCCTAAGGACTGGGAGAAATTGATGGAGGCCATTGCGAAGCTTACGGCGGATATGGATCATTCACGCTTTAACGGCCTTATGGAATTTTACCATGGATGTGAAAGACATTCGGGAGCAGATTTTTTGGAATCCTGTCAGTAGGGAAGAGAATTGTGTAGAGGTGGAATACAGAGATTTTTTATCTGTTTCCAGAGAGAGCAAGAAGCTCCTGTATCAACAATTTACCAATGGTGTTTTCACGGTTAAGCACGAGTACAATATACCCAATATAGTGGATTATCTTTTGGGAAATATAGAACGGTATTTCACCAATTTCAGTGAAAGTGATTTGCCGGAGGAAGAGGCGGATGATTCTGCAAAGATAACAATATGTCTGTATTTTGAAAATGGAAAAAGGCAAGTACTTAGAAGAACGTATGATCGATACGGATTGCCGGATGACTGGGATGATTTGTTGGAGGACTTTCATAAAACACTGGCCTATTACGGCGTGTTCGGAACTATTTTTTTGATTCCGGATTGTATCATCACGGGGTGAAAAAAAGATGAACATATTTATCTTTCCTGTATTTTTGAACCGAATGGGAAAAGCTATTATTATAGGAGTAGGGAAGATAATCTGGCAGTAGGAGACTTTGTATTGGTTCCAAGTAGCAGACAGGAAAATGCGGAAACAGTGGTGATGATTTCGGAAATTCTGTATTGTAAGGAAGAAGAAGTACCTTTATCCTTTGGAAAAAAACAAAAATTCATTTTAAGAAAAATTAGATGATGGTGATTTCTATAGTTTTTGACAGGAGATAATCCGGATAGGAATGCATAGTTTATTTGATATGCTATGCTTCCCGGAAGGAGAAAAAAGTGATTATTTTAATTGATTTTGAGAATACGCATGCCAGCGGATTTCAGGGGGTAGAATATCTCAATGAACAGGACACTCTGGTGGTGTATTATAGTGACGAAAATTCTGCTGTGAATAAGGGAGTAGTGGACGATTTAAAAGCAAAGAACGTCCATGTGCGGATGGTAAAGCTTCTAAAGCAACACAGCAATGCTTTAGATATGTATATTGCGTCTACAACGGGCATGTTTCTCGACACGGGGGAAAAGATTTGCATTGTTTCAAGGATAAGGGGTATGCAGCGGTTCGAGATTTCTGGCACAGCTTAAGAGGAGCGGAAATTCTTCTTGGAGAAACAATTGAGGAGTGTTTCCTCCATTCCATTGCCAATGATGATGAACGAATCAGAAGAGCCAAGGAAAGAAGTCAGAAAGCGCTTCTTACGGAGGCTTTTGAAACCATGAACAATATCCCTACAAGACCTACTTTGAGTAGAAATCGATTCTGGAGGAGAGGCAGACAGGTGAATTACGATTTGAGTAGTCATTTGAATCCTGTGGATATTCTCCCGAATCCTCTTGCTAAACCTTCTCAAGAGGAGGAATATACACTGACAGATAACGAGCTTGAGAATTTAAAGGAGTTCTTGGAAGAGGAAAAATCTTACTGAGAAGCGAAGGAGAGATTCAGTAGACGTAGTAGAGATTGAAAGTTCACCGGAGTTGGATGGTGAAAAATCAGAATAAAACATTAGCGGAGAAGAATGTAAAACAATCTTTTCCGGAAAAAGGTATTGCTTTCTGAGGCAAACCTGCCGAGCAGTATAAACTCTATTGCAGAGGAAGAAGTGAAAAGGAAGAATCTTCCTCCATGAACGGAAGTGTACTCTTAGAAGAATTACCAAAAACCGGAAACTGCACAAACATTCAAAGCGGCACCAAATCAAGTTCGTTATGTATGGGATGCTGTAAAAAAAGCCATGATAAAAGTGGAAGAAGAATTAGAAGGAAGTTTGGATCAGTCTTCTGTTGGGGAAAGCACATTGTTAGCGGAAGAGGAAAATGATATTACAGAAGGAAAAGAAAGAGAAGAGAAGAAGAAACTCCCGAAGAAGGTATAGTGGAAAGAAGACGGAAGAAGGAACAGAAAGTAAAAGATAGTAAAGAAAAAGATAGAAAGTAAAGACAATAAAGAAGTTTCCGGAGAGGCAGAGTTACCTCTTGTTCCCGAAAAAGGAGCTATAGAGAAGAAAACAAAGCAAAGTGCCCCTGAAGGACAGAAAGGATAAGGGGGTCTTCGACGGGGAATAATCCTGAAAAAAACCGGGGTTAGATAAGGAAGATCCAAAGAAGGAAGATCCAAAAAAGGAGTGAAAAATCCTAAGACAGGAGGAAAATTTGGAGAAGAAAAGATTCTGAAAAAAAGGAAGAGATCCGAAGAAGGGGAATCCGAAGAAGGAAAAATCCAAAGAGGGAGAATTTAAAGAAGAAGGATTCGAAAAAGAAAGATTCCGAGGATAAAGACTCTCAAAATCCAGAAATTGTTAAAAAAAGATATGCAAACCCAAGGTACTAAAAAAAGATGTAGAAAAAAAGGGAAACGGAGAAAACGGACAATAATATAGAAGTAAAGAAAAAAAGTAGAAGAAGGCCGAGCAGGTCAAGAAAAACAGGTTGAAGAGGAAGTAAAGGAAGATTCTAAGGAGAATGATTCCAACTAAGATATTGATTCTTTGAAAAAGTTCTTGCAAGCCGCGCAACATTATGGTAGTATACCTTTTGTTGTGCGGGAGTGCTGGAATGGCAGACAGGCAAGACTAAGGATCTTGTGTCCGGTTGGGCGTGTGGGTTCAAGTCCCATCTCCCGCAGCATGATAAGAGTCTAGGAATCAAGCTAAGTGCATATGATTCTTAGGCTTTTCTTTTATATTTGAATCAGCTTTTGTGCATTGATAGTTATACTTACAGACGGAATAATCAATATCTAAAAGAGGTGGCGTATGAACATAGCGGTAATAACAGGAGCAAGCTCGGGAATTGGAAAAGAGATTTGTTTTGCCATACAGGATAGAATTCTGCCGTAGAGGAATTCTGGCTATTTTCCAGAAGAAAGGATGAACTGCAAAAGATTGCGAATCAACTGTTTTGTCCTACTCGAATCTTTTCTTATGACTTAACAGAGAAAGAAGGAATAGAGGAATACCGCAGCGCATTAACGAAGGATAAGCCCTCAATTTTATTTTTGGTCAATGCTGCGGGCTTTGGTAAATTGGGGGAGACGGAGAAACTTTCCGAATCGGAACAGCTTAAGATGATTGATTTAAATTGTAAGGCATTGACTGCTTTTACCGTATATTCGCTTCCGTTTATGAGGAGGAAATCCAGAATCATTCAGATTGCGTCAGCTGCGGCATTTTTACCGCAAAGGGAGTTTTCGGTCTATGCTGCAACGAAGTCTTATGTCTACTCCTTTTCCTTGTCCTTAAGAGAAGAGCTTAGGGAAAGAGAGATTGGTGTCACCGCAGTATGTCCGGGACCTGTGGATACGGAATTTTTCAAGGTGGCGGGAAATGAAGGGAAGCTTCGTTTCGCAAAGTCCTTCTTTATGGCAAAGCCCAAAAAAAGTTGCCATGCAGGCACTGATGGATAGCGTATTGAAGCGACCCGTATCTGTTTATGGCTTTTCCATGAAGCTTTTCTATGCTATGAGTCGGGTTATTCCTGATTTTATTCTGATAAAGTTCCTAAGGAAATTCTATACTTAACTTTTAAAACAGCCAAGGCTGGAAAAAGAAATGGATTGATTATATGCGAGAAATTCTGGTTTCTGAAAATGAAAAAGGAGCAAAAAGCTTATAAAGCTATTGCAAAAGTTTTTTTCAAAGGACAAAAAGACTCCTTTCTTTTTTTAAGATGCTCAGAAAGAAAAACATTTTACTGAACGGAAAAAGGGCAAGCGGCAAGGAACTTTTTGTCAATAGGAGACAAGGTACAACTATATTTTTTTCGGAAGAAAGTTTGAAGAACTTAAGTTCCGCCGGAAAAGAAATAGAACAACACTGGGATAGCTCCTACAAAAAAATATATTCACTATGAAGACGAGAATCTGATTCTTTTTGCAAAGCCGGCAGGTTTATTGTCGGAGAATGATGAAAGTTCATCCCTTTCAGTTAATTCTCTTCTTTCTGCGTATCTCCTCGAAAATGGAGAAGTGAGTGCGGAGCAGCGTGCAACCTTTAGGCCGGGTATAGCCAATCGTCTGGATCGAAATACTTCCGGTCTGATTTTTGTTCGGAAAGAATCTTGCTTCCTTGCAAAGTCTCGGTAGAATGATGCAGGAGCATAGGATAGAAAAAGCATTATTATGCTTTTGGTTACAGGGGATTTTCAGAAAGAAGGACTACAGGAAAGCTTTTATCCAAAAAGATAAAAAGAAAATAAGGTCTATAAGAAGACGGAAGGAGAGGGAGAAAAGATTTCCGCTGTTTTTTCTGTGCTTCATAAGTATAGGGATGGAAATCAAATTTTCACTTTGCTTTCTGTTAAGCTCTTAACCGGAAAGACCCATCAAATTCGTTCTCAGCTTTCTTTTTTGCAGCACCCGATTCTGGGAGATGATAAATACGGAAATCGGGAGATGAATAAGCTATACAAAAAAATAAGGGAATCAAGAGGCAGCTTTTTACATGCCTATTCTCTTTCTTTTCCTGCTATAGAAAAGGAAGATATTTTTGTCTTCTTTGTCTGAAAGAAACTTTATTTTTGCCTATGCCGGAGGATTTTTCAAACACTGGTAAAAAGTTGCGAGGAAATTTTGTAAACGGAAATGTTGACACAAAATAATTTATATAGTATATAATTCTTGCATTGTTTGAAACAGGAATAGTAATATCTAAAAATTTCCTGTAGCTAAAAATTTCGAGAATTTAAATTTTTAAATATCTAAATATTCAAATATTCGAGTTTACGAGTATCTCAATTTCTCTAAATCTAAATTCTTTTTATTTTCATCTTTATTTCAATTGAAAAACACTGCTTATTCTGTTTATATCTTTAAGATACTTTTAATTCATTTTTTTCTTGGATTTTTCAAATTCTTATTTTATTCTTTTTTTCAATCAGGAGGATTTTATGCTGGCCAATGTATATTCTGCCGGTCTGATAGGGTTAAATGCCTATCTTTTTTCGGTACAAGTGGATGAGTCGAACGGTTTACCTCGTTCTTTGATTGTCGGGAATGTTTCGCCATCGGTTAGAGAAGCGCTCGACCGAGCGGAGATAGCTCTGAAAAATATCGGAATAGAACTTCCTCCAAAAGAAGATAACCATAAACATACAACCGGCAGATATACGAAAGGGAGGGACCTCCTTTGATTTTGCTATTTTAGTCGGAATGTTGCTTTCTACACAGAAGATAGAGGATTTCCCCTATAAAAATCATGCTTTTTTAGGAGAATTGGGTCTAGATGGAGAGATAAAGCATATTCCCGGAGTGCTTCCGATGGTCATGGCTATGAAGGAGGCCGGAATAGAAGGCGTATTTGTAGGGAAGGAAGATGAAAAAGAAGCAAGAAACTGTGAAAATATAAAAAGTAACCGCCCTTTCCTCGGTTGAAGATTTTATTCTTTTATTACCGCAAAAAAATATTTGAAAAATGGAAAAAAGAGAAAGAAAAATGCAACGATTTCGATGCGGAGAAAAAGGAAGAATCTGTTTCTAAGAAGAAAATTAAGATTGGCTTACAAGATGCAAGAGAAAAAAGCAAGGGAAAAAAGGCAGTAGAGGATTTTCGAGATGTTGTGGGACAAGAAGCGGGGATTCGTGCTTGCCTTATTGCCGCTTCCGGTAAGCATGCGCTTCTCTTTTCGGGACCTGCAGGGTGCAGGGAAGAGTATGCTGGCGAAAAAGAATACCGACTATTCTTCCTAAGCTTAGTAAAGAAGAGAAGCTGGAGATAAGCAAGATCTATTCTATAGCAGGGAGTCTTTCTTCGGAATATGGAATGATAGAGGAAAGGCCTTTTCGAGCACCGCATTCTGCCATCAGTCAAAATACATTGCTTGGGGGAATGGTGCACGGAAATCTCGTACCGGGTGAACTTGCTTTAGCAACAAAGGGAGTTCTCTTTTTGGATGAGTTACCCCTATTTAGAAAGGAGACAGTAGAAGCCTCACGCAGTCCCTTGAAGAGAGGAAAGTAGTCTTACACCGTCTGCAACAGGTTTTTTTCTTATGATGTAGACTGTCTCTTGGTGCTTGCGATGAACCCCTGTCCCTGCGGTTTTTTTCCGGATAGAAATCGATGCAATTGTAGCCCCTGCTCAGATACGGACTTATCAAAGAGGTCTGTCTAAACCTATTTTAGAAAAGAATCGATATTTCCATGGAACTTCCGCCTGTTTCCATTGAGGATGCTCTGGGAAAAGAGGGGAAGCTTTGTTCCGATGATTTACGAAAGAAAGTGGAACAGGCAATGCAACGACAGAAGGAACGTTTTAAGCATGAAGAAAAAATAGAGTGGAACAGTCAGATGGGAGTGGGTGAACTTGAAAAATTTTGTACATTGGGGAAGGAAGAAGAGGAATTTATGAAGAAAATTTTTGCCATAAAAAATCTCTCCATGAGGACGTATCACAAGATTTTAAAAGTGGCCAGAACCATTGCTGATCTGGAAGGAGAGGAGAAAATCGGAATTCCTCATCTTTCGGAGGCAGTAAGCTATCGTACAGTGGATGAAAAATTGTATTAAAAGGGGGCTGGAGTGAACAGAATAGAAGAAATTCCGGCATTTGATTCTCGCTTTCCGGAGCGTCTTAGAGAGATTCCGGAGAGTCCGGGCTGTATATACCTAAAGGGAAGACTTCCGGATCCGGTTGAGATGACGGTAGGAATAATTGGTGCAAGGGACGGTACGGAATACGGAAAAATGGTAGCGAGAACTTTGGCTAAAGAGCTGTCAGAATACGGAATCAGTATTATCAGCGGTATGGCATACGGAATAGACACCGCAGCACATGAAGGAGCACTTTTGGGAGGCGGAAAAACCTATGCTGTTCTGGGATGCGGCGTGGATATCTGCTATCCCGCAATAAACAGAAAGTTGTATTCTAAAATTCAGGAAGAAGGGGGGATAATCAGTGAGTATCCGAAAGGTTCCCTCCCTTACCGCATCATTTTGTGGCAAGAAATCGTCTGATTGCCGGACTTTCCGATATTTTGATTGTGGTGGAAGCAAAAGAACGTTCCGGCACTTTTATTACGGTGGATAGAGCCTTGGAGCAAGGGAAGCAGGTCTTTGTTGTTCCGGGAAGAATTACGGATCCTTTATCCAGAGGTTGCAATAGGTTGCTGATGGAGGGAGCAAGCCTCTGCCTTTCAAAAGAAGATATCTTATCATGTTTTTCTATAGAAGCGGGGAAGGATAATGAAAAAAAGCCGAATCTGAAGGGAGAAGAAAAACGGATTTATAATGCTTTTGATCTAGAAGGGAAGCATATTGATGCTTTATATAAGGAACTTGGAATTCCTTGCAAAAGTCTTTATAGTATATTGGTTAAAATGGAAATAGAAGGGTACTGTGAATGTATTTCAAGCTCCTATTATAGAAAGATTTTGACGAACAAATCTAAGCCTTGCATCTTCATCGTTTATATTGACGACAATTTTATAAATCTCAGCGAATAGTCTTAAAAAGAAATGTTCGTTTCTGAACAGGAGGAATAGCTTTTTAATGAGCAATAACTTAATTATCGTAGAGTCTCCGGCAAAAGTAAAAACCATCAGTAAGTTTTTGGGAAAATCCTATACCATCGATGCCACAATGGGGCATTTAATTGATATGCCAAAAAGTTCCCTGGGTGTGGATGTGGAAAATGACTATGAGCCTAAGTACATTACCATACGCGGGAAGGGAGACCTTTTAAGTAAGTTAAAAAGAAGCCAAAAAAAGCGGATAAAAATATATCTGGCAACTGACCCGGATCGAGAAGGAGAGGCAATCAGCTGGCATTTGCAAAAGGAACTCTTAAAGGATGCCAATAACGAGGATAAGATTTCTCGAATCAGTTTTAATGAAATCACTAAAAATGCGGTAAAGAATGCCTTGAAAAATCCGAGAGAGATTGATATGGATTTGGTCAATGCGCAGCAGGCCAGAAGGGTAATGGATCGTTTGGTGGGCTATACGATTAGTCCTTTACTTTGGCAGAAAAATCAAGAAAGGTCTTTCGGCGGGACGCGTGCAGTCTGTTGCATTAAAAATGATCTGTGACAGAGAGGCGGAGATTGCAGCCTTTGTTCCTGAAGAATACTGGAGTTTAGATGCGGTATTTTCTGTCGGTAAGAAAGAAATATCGGCTTCTTTCTATGGTAAGGATAAGCGTATTCCCTTGGATAAGGAAGAAACTGTAGCTTCGATTTTAAAGGAAATCGGAAAGACTAAGCTGACTGTCGTGGAGAAGAAGCAGGGAGAGAGAAGAAAGAAGGCTCCTCTTCCCTTTACAACCTCAACTCTGCAGCAGGAAGCGGCAAAGCTGTTATCTTTTCCGACACAAAAAGACCATGCGGATTGCCCAGAGTTTGTATGAGGGAGTACAGATTAAGGGAAGAGGTGTAGTAGGACTGATTACTTACTTAAGAACCGATTCCACAAGAATCTCTGATGAAGCGCACCGGGCTGTTTTGGAAAAAATACGCGCAGAATACGGAGAAGAGTACTGTCAGAAAAAGCAGGCTGAAGAAAAGAAAGAAGGAAAGATACAGGATGCTCACGAAGCAATTCGTCCGAGCTATCTGGAAATTACTCCTTTTGAAGCAAAAGACAGTCTGGGAAAAGACGAATACAAGCTGTATCAGCTGATTTACAAGCGCTTCGTGGCTTCCAGAATGGAAAGTGCGGTATACGAAACGGAAACCATTAAACTATCCGCGAAGGATTATATTTTTACAATTAATGGAAGCAGACTTCGCTTTGAAGGATTTCTTGCGGTGTATATGTCGGAAGAGGACAAAAATGAGAAGAATATTGCGCTCCCTCCTCTAAAGGAAGGAGACAGCTTTGCGGTAAAAGAATGGCTGAAGGAACAGCACTTTACCCAGCCTCCGGCACATTATACAGAGGCTTCTCTTGTAAAAGCACTGGAAGAGGGCGGAATTGGAAGACCATCTACCTATGCACCGACAATAGGTACCTTGTTATTAAGAAGATACGTGGGGAAAGAAAAAGAAAAATCTTTTGTTACGGAACTGGGTAATGCGGTGAATGAGATGATGTCTCAGAATTTCCCTGGAATTGTAGACAAGGAATTTACGGCGAATTTGGAATCCCTTTTGGATTCCGTCAGTGTCGGAGAGACCGCTTGGAAAACCATTGTGGAGAATTTCTATCCGGACCTTTCCTCAGCAGTGGAAAAGGCAAAGGAAGAGGTTGAGAAGGTAAGCATTAAGGATGAGGAAACAGATGTAGTCTGTGATAAATGCGGCAGAAAGATGGTCTTGAAATACGGCCCTCACGGAAAGTTTCTTGCCTGTCCCGGATTCCCGGATTGTAAGAACACGAAGCCCTATGTAGAATATGCAGGCTTTTCTCTGCCCGACCTGTGGTGCGGAGTGTGTAAAGAAAAGAAGTAAAAAGGGAAGAATTTTCTATTCCTGCTCAAGATATCCGGACTGTGATTATATGACTTGGCAAAAGCCGAAGGATGCGAAAAGCGGAGAGAAAAAAGAAGGGGAGATTATGGCATAAAAATAAGAATAGATTATGTTCTTATCCCTATTGCAAAGCAGAGACTATTTTGCTATAGTAGTCTCTGCGTCTTTTTATGGCGAGTTTTTTACTGCCTATTTTAGGACGGACGAGGGATTATGCCTTGTGCATTATTCAGTCAATAAATGATCACCTTATATGAAAAACCGACGGTGTCTTTTGAGATGATTTCGGTCTGCACACAGCATATAAGGGAAGGTAAACCAAGGAGGTATAAAATGAGTGCAATTGGAATGAAGCAGTTATTGGAAGCCGGTGTACATTTCGGACACCAGACCAGAAGATGGAACCCTAAGATGGCTCCCTACATCTACACAGAGAGAAACGGAATTCACATTATCGATTTACAGAAGACTGTAAAGCTCGTTGATGATTCCTACAATGCTCTTTCTCAGATCGTAGCAAACGGAGGAACCGTTCTTTTTGTAGGAACCAAGAAGCAGGCGCAGGATGCTGTGAAGGCTGAGGCACTTCGTTGCGGTGAGTTCTATGTAAATGAGCGTTGGCTTGGTGGTATGCTTACCAACTTTAAGACCATCCGTTCCAGAATCCAGAGACTGAAGGATATCGAGAAGATGGCTGAAGACGGAACATTTGATGTTCTTCCGAAGAAGGAAGTTACTCTTTTAAAGAAGGAGTGGGCTAAGCTTGAGGCTAACTTAGGCGGAATTAAGGATATGAAGAAGACTCCGGATGCTATCTTTGTTATCGATCCGAAGAAAGAGAAGATTTGCGTTCAGGAGGCACACTCTTTAGGAATTACTCTTTTCGGTATTGCCGATACCAATGCTGATCCGGAAGAGTTGGATTACATCATTCCGGGTAATGATGATGCTATTCGTGCTATTAAGTTGATTGTTGCTAAGATGGCAGATGCCGTTATTGAAGCAAAGCAGGGCGACATGACTGAGGAAGAGGCCGCTTTAGCAAGTAGCGAAGAAGACTTCTCCAAAGAGGAAGAATAAGATATTGAACCTCCCTTTTGTGCTTTAATTCTTAACAAGTGGCGCAGGCGAAGCCTGGAACCTCTTGTTTAGGCTTTGGACAGAAGGGATTGTTTTTATGAAGAATATTGTGCGAATGGCGTGCAATATTCTCGTATAAAGAAATAGAGGAGGAAAGTAAAATGGCAGAGATTACAGCTGCATTGGTAAAAAGAATTAAGAGAAGTAACCGGAGCAGGTATGATGGCTTGTAAAAAGGCACTTGCCGCTGTGGAAGGAGATATGGAGAAGGCAATCGAGCACTTGAGAGAGCAGGGACTTGCCGGAGCGGAGAAAAAGGCAGGAAGAATCGCTGCCGAGGGCGTTTCCTTTACTAAGCTTTCTTCCGATGGAAAGCGTGGTGTTGTTGTAGAAGTTAATGCAGAAACAGACTTCGTTGCAAAGAATGAGAAATTCCGTACTTTTGTAGATGAAGTTGCCGCACAGGCACTGAATAGCAACGCTAAGGATATTACTGCTTTTCTTGCAGAAAAGTGGGAACTTGATCCGTCTCAGACTGTTTCCGAGCAGCTTTCAGCAACGATTTCCGTAATCGGAGAGAATATGAACATCCGTCGCTTTGAGAAGCTGGAAGAGCCGAACGGTCTTGTACAGGACTATGTTCACTCCGGCGGAAGAATCGGTGTGCTTCTTCAGGTGAAGTCCTCCGTAGTAAACGATGCTGTTAAGGAAATGGCTAAGAACGTAGCTATGCAGATTGCTGCATTAAATCCGAAGTACATTACTCGTGCTGAAGTAGATCAGGACTATCTGAAGAACGAGAGAGAAATCCTTCTTGCCGCTGCAAAGAATGAGAAGCCGAACGCTCCTGAGAAGGTTTTACTCGGAATTGTTGAGGGAAGACTGAATAAGGAATTGAAGGAAGTTTGTCTTGTGGATCAGGTCTATGTTCGTGCTGAGGACGGAAAGCAGACCGTAGGTCAGTATGTAGAGAGCGTAGCTAAGCAGGCTGGCGCTGAGCTTTCCTTAGTTCGTTTCGTTCGTTTTGAGACCGGTGAGGGACTGGAGAAAAAGAACGAAGATTTCGCTGCAGAGGTTGCTGCACAGATAAAGTAAGAATTTTTTGAAAAGGCTGAGTAAGTTTTACTTACTTGGCCTTTTTTTCTCTTGTCTAAAGATATGGAATATTTTTGTAATGATTGCTATTAGAGTTATGACGTTAAGAAATGAGGAAGATAATGGAAGCATTTACTTTATTAAAAGATCTGGTTTCTATTGACAGCACGAATCCCGGGAAGGGAGAGGGGGAAGTGGCAGACTATTTAATTCGTGTTTTTGAGAGAGCCTTTTTGAAAAGATTGGCGGCTTTTTATGAGCGAATAGACTGTGAGGGAAATCGTCCTATTCTTCGCTTTGTTCTTCCGGCAGAAGACAGGAAAAGTGCTTTTAGCTTTATTTGCCATATGGATACAGTGCCAATTGGTTTAAACTGGAGCAAAAATCCTTTTGGAGAATTGGAAGGGAATCGTTTTTACGGGAGAGGTTCTTCCGATATGAAGGCCGGCTTGGCTTCGGCTTCTGCTGCCTTTTTATCATTCTTGGGAGACTTCGCTTCAACTGAAAAGGAGTGCAAGAAAAAGACTTAGTTCTGGACTGCAGATAATTTTCACATACGATGAAGAAGGGGAAATGAAGGGGGTAGAAGAAGCGATAAAACGGAAGTGGATTACGAAGGATACCTTACTTATGGATACGGAGCCTACTGACGGGAGTATTCAAACCGCTCATAAGGGGAGATTTTTGGTATCGAGTTTTTGTTTTCATGGGAAGGCGGCTCATGCCTCAGAACCGGAAATGGGAACAGATGCCATTTTATGTATGGGAATGACTCTGCAATATGCAAAAGAGGCAGTCGAGAAGCTTAAAGTTGATTCTTTCTTAGGAGAGTCCAAAATCTGCTTTTGGCCAGTGTAAGGGCGGGATTCATCCCTATCAGGTCCCTGCTGAAGCGGAGTGCTCGGTAGATATGCGATTAGTGCCACCATATGCGGTGGAAGATGGAAGGGAGATTTTATTGAAAGCGGGAGAGAAGGTAAAGGAAAAATATCCGGGTTTAAGACTGGATGTGGAAATCAAGGGCAATCGCCCGGCTATTCCGCATTACTTGGACAATGCTTTTATTACCTTTTACTAAAGAATGCAATCGAACAGTCCGGATATAAGGCGGAGGTCCTGCCCTTTCCGGGATATACCGATACTGCAGTAGCCGCAGGTATTTTGGGAAATAAAAAAACACTCTTTCATACGGTCCCGGAAGCTTAAAGGTAGCGCATCAACGAGATGAATTTCTGGAGATTGATGATTTGGAACGCTGTACAAAAAAATTTATCGGAAGCTGTTGGATTCCTTCGTATTATCTTGATGATTTTAATCTATAAATTTATTCTGATGATTTAATCTACGGCTTTGCCATCTTGATTTTTTAGGCTGTTTTAGGCTGTGGGGTTTCCGGATGATTATTACCTAGTAGAGTTTCATGATGCTTTTAATCTGCAGAATTTTATTGATAATTGTCAAGCGTATGCCACTTCAATAATTTAAAAATTCTTTCAAATATAAAAACAAATTTTAAATTATTGAAATTGATTTTTGATAATAATAATTTATCTTTTAGAAAAAAATATGTTATACTAGGCAGGTTCTGAGTATAGACAATGAGGAGGAATTTATGAAAAAGAGACTGGCAATGAGCACAGCAGCAATTCTTTCTTTAGCTCTTCTTGCTTCCTGCGGCGGAAAGAAAGCTGCGGAAACGACGGCAAAGGCTGAAGAAACAAGCACCGCACAAGAAACGGTGAAGGAAACCGAGGCGGAGTCCGAGAAGGCAAGTGTTGGCGGAAAGCTTTCCATTGTGGCGACTTCCGAGGATTACAAGAAGCTCTTTTGATGAGTTCACCAAGGATACCGGAATTGAGACAGAGTTACTTTCCATGTCTTCCGGTGAGGTAATCAGTAAGCTTAAGGCGGAAGGCGGTACTCCGACTGCAGACCTTTGGTTTGGCGGCGGAATCGATGCGTTCATGAGCGCGAAGGACAACGGTTTACTCGAGAAGATAGACCTTGATGCTGCGGATGATTTTGCAACAGGCTATATTGATCCGGACCATTACTGGTATACCAAGGGAGTTACCGTTGTAGGTTTTATCGTAAATGACGGCATTTTAAAGGAAAAGAATATCGAGGCTCCGAAGAGCTGGGATGATCTTACGAACGCTGCATATAAGGACGAAGTTCTGATGTCCAATCCTGCCGTATCCGGCACCAACTACGGTGTGGTAAATGCTCTTCTGCAGAAGAAGGGTGAAGAGGAAGGATGGAAGTATTTCACTGCTTTAAATGAGAATGTGAAGTATTACTCCAAGAGAGGCGGCGATCCCAGAGAGAAAACTTCTCAGGGAGAAGTAGCTATCGGTATTACCCCGATGGATAAGAAGACGGAAAAGCTTGCTTCCGAGCAGAACTGTTCTTTAGTTTATCCTGAGGACGGTATCCCCTATGTACCGGAGGGCGTTGCCGTATTTAAGGGTGCTGCCAATGTAGAGCAGGCAAAGGAATTCTTAAACTGGCTCTATAACAGTGAGGATCACTTAAAGGAATTGGCTGAAATTGACGGTAAGAATACCATTAAGGTCGTTCTTCCGAAGCTTTCCGGAATTGAGCTTTCCTTTGATACAGGAAAGCTTATGAAAGAAGATTTAGCCCTTTTCGGTGCACAGAGAGACAGTATTCTTGAAAAGTGGGAGACTCTTGCCGGAAGCAAGAATGAGGCTTAATTCATGATTTCCAAAAAGGAAAAGGACTTTTCTCATGATTTGGCTTTAGGATTCACGAAAAGAAGAAAGGGGGTGGCTTTGTCCACCCTTTTTTTCTGTATCTTTCTTTTTTTTCTGCTGATTCCTCTTTTTCTCTTTATTCTTTATCCGATTGCCCTCTTATTTCTTCGGGCATTTCAGGGAGGGGATAGCCTTTCCCTCTTTGCCGGTATTTTAAAAAAATACCGTTATGCTTTTTGGAACAGTATGGAAAGCTCCTTTTTATCCGCTTTTATTTCGACGATAATGGCTTTTATTCTGGCCTATGGGATAGTACAGCTAAAGGGTTGGAAGCAAAAAAATTCTGCATGATGATTTTATCGATGAGCCTTGTTTCCCTCCCTTTATTTCCTCCCTCTCCTTTATCAGCTTGTACGGAAGAAGGGGTATTATTAGCTACAGGCTTCTAGGACTAAGCCTCGATCCCTATAACAAGTACGGTGTCATCGGAATGCAGAGTCTGCATTTTACCTGCTTAAACATTCTTTTTCTGCATGCCCTTCGTTCCATGGACGGAAAGCTCCTCTATAGCGGACGAGACCTTGGTGCAAATCCTTTATCCATTATGAAGGATATTGTGCTCCCCTTACTGCGTCCTGCTTTTTTGGCCAGCTTTTTTTTGAGTTTCCTTAGGGCTCTTTCCGACTTTGGAACTCCGATTATTATTGGGGGAAGATACAGTACGCTTGCAAGTGAAATCTATCTACAGATTATCGGCTATTCCGATTTTTCAAAAAGACGGCAGCCATGAATATACTGCTGCTTTTTTTCCGGCGTTTCTTTCTTTCCTTCTTTACCGTTTTTGCTATTGAAGAAAGTGAGAAGCGTAATAAAGGGGCAGAAAGGAAAGATTCCGCCTCGTTTTTCCGGAAAAATGCCGGTATCAGAGTAGTGCTTAAGCTTTCTTTACTTCTCTTTTTCCTTTTTCAAATCCTGCAATATCTTTGTATTTTTCTCTATGGATTTCTTCGTTTTGAAAAGGGACAAATGCGCTTTACTTTAGAGAATATGGGGGAGCTCTTTTCCTACAATCTTTCTACTCTGTTTTTTTAACTCTTTTCTTATCTCTTGTGACTGGTTTCGTTGGCAGCTTCTTTGCCTTTGTGCTTTCCTATATTGTAGAAAGAAAGCTTCCTATCGGAAGAAAAATTCCGGATTTTATTCTTTCCCTGCCTTATCTTTTACCCGGAACCTGCTTTGGACTTGCCTATATTTTTGGCCTTTAATAAGCCACCTCTAAGACTTACCGGTACGGTTTGGATTATTCTTTTTTTGTATGATTTTCCGTCAGCTTCCGCTTGGCAGCCGCATGGCGAGTACAGCACTGAGTAATTTACCGAAGGACCTGGAGATGGCGGGGAGAGACCTCGGAGGGAATCCTTTTAAAGTTTTTACGGAAATTATTTTTCCCTTGCTCCTGCCTAGTTTCCTATCCTCTGTTTATAATCAGTTTACACAGAGCTTAACAACGATGGGAGCGGTAATCTTTTTGATTAGCGCAAAGTATAAGGTGCTGGTTTATACTTTATTTGATGCCGTAAACCGTGGGAATTACAATGTAGCGTCCTTGATTTCCGGGATTATGATTCTTCTTTCTTTGGCGTTTTATCTTTTTTGGAGGGAAGTAGAGTACTATATCGGAAAAAAACTGTTTGAGGAGTTATAAAATGGAAGAGAAATGGATTGCCAAGCTGGAAAATATTTCCCTACGCTATGATAAAAAAAGAGCCCAATATTTTGGAGGATTTCACTCTGGGAATTAAGGAGTCGGAAATCTTTTGTCTTCTTGGCGAATCGGGCTGTGGAAAAACCACTTGCTTGCAGGTATTCGGCGGTTTTTTACGTCCGGATAAAGGAAGAGTGTTAATTCAAGGAGAGGAATATACCGATTTGCCTCCGGAAAAAAACGACCTGTGGCAACGAGTGTTTCAGTCTTATGCCCTTTTTCCGCACATGTCTGTTCTTGCCAATGTTTCCTACGGACTAAAGCAAAAGGGAATAAGTCGAGTAGAGAGAGAAGAGCTTGCCGGAAAGTATCTGGATATGGTCGGGCTTTCCGCCTTTCGGAAAAGAGCGGTAACGGAACTTAGCGGGGGACAACAGCAAAGAGTAGCTCTTGCCAGGTCGCTTGCGATTGAACCTAAGCTCCTACTTCTGGATGAGCCTCTCAGCAATCTGGATGCGGGCTTGCGACTTCGCATCCGGGATGAATTAAAAAGACTGCAAAAAAGTCTGGGACTTTCCATGCTCTTTGTTACCCATGATCAGGAGGAGGCTATGGGGCTTTCCAATCGCATCGGGATTATGGAAAAGGGGAAAATACTGCAAATCGGAAGCGGGGAGGAGCTTTATCGAAGACCGGTAAACGACTATGTCCGCGACTTTTTCGGAGAAAGTACAAGGATTATCGTGGACGGGAAGAGCTATGCCTTAAGACCGGAAGAGTGGGGAATGGAAAATGAAAAGGGAAGAGTGGAGTCTCTATCCGGAGTACGAGGGAAAGAGGAGACTCGGATTGTTCTTAATGGAGAAGTGGTTTCTGCCCAATTTCTTGCTATAATGAAGCAGTATATAGTGAAATGGGAGGGCAGGAAATTAAGGTGAAGCTTTCCTCTTTGGCACCATTCTCCGAGGGAGAGAAGGTTGATTTGTTTTTCTATCGAATGGAGAGCTAATTTATTTTTTTCTATTAAACGGAGAGCTAAATTGTTTTTTTATCAAAATGGAACTCTATTTACTTTTTATCAAAATGGAACTCTATCTACTATTTTTTAAAACTGAGCGGTCATGCTCTTTATCGGAAAAACGGAGGCGTAAATGATTTATCTGGATAATGCCGCAACGAGTCAAAAAGAAGCCGCAGGCAGTCTATGATGCGGTGCTCTATGCCATGGGAAATATGGGAAATGCCGGTCGCTCTTCTTACGGCGCATCTCATAGCTCCTCAAAGACCGTATTTGAGACAAGAACTCTGCTTACTGCGTTTTTTCATGGAAATAAGGCTTCGAATTGCATTTTCACAAAAAACTCTACAGAGAGCTTAAATATTGCGATTCAGGGGAGTTTAGCGGCGGGCGACCATGTTATCACAACGGTAATGGAACATAATTCCGTCCTTCGCCCTCTTTATGCCATGGAAAAAAGAGGGGTGGAGCTTTCTTACCTTTCTTACAGCGAAGAAAGAGGCTTGCATTATGAAGAGCTGGATACTTTGCTACAAAAGAATACCAAGGCCTTGATTTGTACACATGCGTCCAATCTGACCGGGGATATGGTGGATTTAGAGAGAATGGGAGCGTTTGCAAAGAAGCATGGACTTCTTTTTATTGTAGATGCCTCTCAGACTGCAGGAGTGTATGAAATAGACTGCGAAAAGTGGGGAATTTCCGTACTCTGCTTTACGGGGCATAAGTCTTTACTCGGACCGCAGGGAACGGGGGGGATGATTATCGCGGAAGAGGTTTCTCTCGCTCCGCTTTCCTATGGCGGAACCGGGGTGGAAACGTATAATCATGATATGCCTAAGGAAAATCCGAACCACCTTGAAGCGGGAACCTTAAATGCGCACGGTATTGCAGGGCTTCACGCCGGTGTGGAATACATTAAAGAATACGGTATGGAGAAGATTCGGGAACAGGAGCTTTTTCTTATGCGGAAAATGTATGAGGCAGTTCGGCCTCTTCCGGGAATCCGTATTTACGGTGACTTTTCGGTGAAGGAGCGCTGTCCTGTTTTAAGCTTAAATCTTTATGATTATGATTCGGGAGCGGTTAGTGATGAGCTTTTTACTCGCTTTAACATTGCTACAAGACCGGGAGGGCATTGCGCGCCTCTTATGCATAAGGCATTAAATAATGTAGAGCAAGGTTCCGTGCGCTTCAGCTTTTTCCCATTTTAATACGGAAGAGGAAGTGGATAAAGCAATAGAAGCTATCCGGATTCTTTTCAGAAGAAGGCTGACCATTTCGATTTAGATCAAGGCGGGATAACTGTGGAAAGCCAGCAGAGTTAAGGCCAGCAAGCTTGAAAAAGAGAAATAAAACGAAAAACAGCTAGATAACTAAATAAATAACTAAATAAACAAGCAAATAAACAAGCAAATAAATAAAACAAATAAATAAGCAAATAAATAAACAAATAAATAAGCAAATAAATAAGAAAAATGTATTCATAGAAAATGGAAATAAAATGTTTTATTTATTTAATTTTTACATTAGACAAGAATTACAAAAATAGCTATAGTTTTATAGGATTTACCTGAATTTTTAGTTTTTTTATCTTTTTGAGAGGAGAAGCAAATGAATAAGAAACTGGATTGTATGGGAATGGCTTGTCCGCTTCCTGTTGTAGAAGCAAAGAAGGCAATTGAGGAAATGCAGGAAGACGGTATTTTGGAGATTGAGGTGGATAATCAGACTTGTGTGGAAAATCTTCGTCGTCTGGCAGGAAAATATGATTTTACGGTAGCCAGTGAAAGTCTTTCCGATACCCATTTTCTTGTAAAAATGGAAGTCAAGAAAGAGCATGCATTAAAAGGAAAGAAGGAAGGAACTTGTACTGTGGTATTTTCTTCCGATAAGATGGGCGAGGGTGAGGAAGAACTGGGAAAGACCTTGATTAAATCCTTTGTTTTTGCCTTAAGCAATGTGGATCCTCTTCCGACCGCTATGGTTTTCTATAATAGAGGGGCTTTCCTTACTTCCGAGGATTCTCCGGTTCTTTCTGACCCTAAAGAACTTAGAGAAGGCAGGGGGTAAAGATTATGACCTGTGGACTTTGTGCAGATTATTACAAGATAAAGGAGAAGCTGGGAGTCGGTATCATTTCCAATATGTACGAAATTGTAGATACACAGATGCAGTCCCAGAAGATTATTAAGCCGTAATGAGAGAGAAGAAATTACAATGTATACTCAGCTTTAAAAATACCGTAGATGCTTTGGAGATGGAGCAGATAGGGAAAAGAAGAGAACTTTCGGGACGACTCATTCCTCTTCCCTCCGTGATTTCCGCAGGCTGCGGGCTGGCATGGACTACGGAACCGGAGAATAAGGACTTAACACTATCCGTTTTAAAAGAAGAGGGTCTTAAGCCGGCGTCCGTTCATGAGATTGTTTTTTAGCGATTCATGCAGATAATTTTTACCGGTTATCGTTCTCTATGCTTCTATTCATGCTGAGTATTTGTACATAAGATATAATGATATGCTGAGTATTGTATATAAGACGTGGGATAGCTTATTTTGAAATCCGATGAAGTTTGACAGTTCTTTTTTACTGTGTTACTATCATACCCGTTCGCTTTGGAGGTGGATAGGTACCTGGTGAGCCTCCTGGTCTTCAAAACCAGTGTTGGGCGCGTAGAGCGTCCTAGGTGAGTTCGATTCTCACACACCTTCGCCAAAGATTCCGGTATAAACCGTTATGAAAGCTGTCCTTTTGGGCAGCTTTTTTTATATTCAGATTTCTTCGCTGTAATGAAGGAAATTTTCCAATAATGAATTGAGGTCGACATGAAAATATTAAGTATTCTGGCGCAAAAGCCGAGCAGTACCGGTTCGGGGATTTATCTCACGGAAGTACTGAAAAGCTTCCGGAAAATGGGGGAAGAGCAGGCCGTAGTCTATGGCATAACAAAAGAAGATAAGGTTCCGGAATTTTCGGGGGTGAAGGCTTATCCGGTATATTACGAGTCCACGGATCTGCCCTTTCCGGTTCTCGGAATGAGTGATGAAATGCCTTACCGGAGCACTAGATACAGAGATTTAACGGAAGAAATGCTCGAGGCTTTTCGTTTGGCTTTTTTAAAGAGAGTTCGGGAAGCGGTACAGGAATTTCAACCCGATCTCGTGCTCTGTCATCACCTTTATCTTCTCACGGCCTTGGTTCGAGAAGCTTTTCCGGGTCTTACTATATACGGTTTTTGTCATAATACGGATCTTCGACAGATGGAAAAGCATGGTCTAAAAAGAGAATTTATTCGGGAGAATATTCGTAAGCTTGATCGAATTTTCACGCCTAAAGAGGCGCAGAAAAAAGAGGTAATTCGTGTTTACGGAGTAGAACCTGATAAAATAAGAAACATTGCCATAGGTTATAATGCCGAACGCTTTAAACTTCCGAAGGAAGATATTATCTATAGAGAGGGAATTCCGAGAAGGAGAACGGTCCGTCTTCCGAATGGAGAAATACTGGAAAAAGGAGAGGCTTTGGATCTTCTTTTTGCCGGAAAGCTGGGAGAGAAGAAAGGAGTATTTTCCCTACTTCGTGCCGTAGAATCCCTTTTTCATGAGGAAAAAGAAAAGAGCTCTTTACGACTTTTTTTGGCAGGAGATAACGGAAATCTTACGGAAAAAGAAGCCGTGTATCGCTTGGCTGAAAGCTGTTCGTATCCGATCCATTTTCTTGGAAGACTGGAACAGGAAGAACTTGTGAAATTCTATCAGTTTTCGGATATTTTTACCTTGCCGAGTTTTTTTGATGCGGTACCTCTCACAGTTTTGGAAGCGCTTGCCTGCGGGAATAAGGTGGTGCTTACCGCTTTGGAAGGCTTAGAGGACTTCTTTATAGAGAATACTCCGGCCTCTCCCGTATTTTTTTGTACAGCTTCCTAAAATGCAGAATCAGGATGAAATGAAAAAGAAGATATGGCTGCTTTTTGAAACAAAAATTAAAGGAAAGCATAAGGAAGGCTACGGAATATACTTATAAAAACATGGTATCCATTTCCTTCTTGTCTTGGGATGCAATTTGTAAAAAAATATTTTTAGACTGTAAAGATTGAGTGAAATTATTTTTTTCTTAAAAAAATAGTTTTTTTCCTTTTTCGGTTTCGGAAGGAATACTGTTCTTTTTTTACAAAATAAGTCGTACAATAAGACATGATGTTGACTTTTTTTATTAGAAAAGTACAATAGTTATTTGAAAAAGAAATAAGTGAAAAAGGATTATTTTCTTAACTTTTTTCTTCATTCATAATGACTCTAATGTATCATGCTGCGATTTCTAAAAGAGACTCGAAATTAGGCATATCTTCCACGCAGTACAATAAAAGAGAACTGTAGAGCTATTTTTTTCAATAATCAGTAAGGGAGAAATAATGAGCGAGATTAAATTAACATCGATGACGAAGCTTTCCGGTTGAGCGGCCAAAATAGGTCCTAAGACCCTTGCTCAGGTTGTGAGTAAGCTACCCAAATTCGATTTTTGACCCGAAGGTTTTGGTTGGCCTTGATACCTCTGATGATGCTGCAGTTTATGCAGTAACGGATGACTTGGCTATGATTCAAACGGTGGATTTTTTCACCCCTATAGTAGATGATCCCTATATGTTTGGACAGATTGCCGCGGCAAATGCCCTATCCGACGTTTATGCTATGGGCGGTATCCCCAAACTGGCATTAAACATTGTGGGATTTCCAAACTGCCTGTCCCCTGATGTGCTCTCTGAGATTATGAAAGGGGGAGCAGATAAGGTGAAGGAAGCAGGTGCTATTTTTGATTGGAGGTCATTCCATTCAAAAATGATGAGCCTTTCTACAGGGCTTTGTGTTTCCGGCTTGGTACACCCCGCTAAGGTACAGAAAAACTTTGGAGCTAAACCGGGAGATGTTTTGATTTTAACAAAGCAAATCGGTACGGGAATTATCAATACCGCTGCAAAGGTTTCCTTGGCGGATGAGAGAGCGATTGCGGAGGCAACGACCGTGATGGCTAGTTTAAACAGAAAACCGAAGGAAGTAATGGATCATTTTACGGTCCATGCCTGTACGGATATTACCGGCTTCGGACTCTTGGGACATAGCTTGGAGATGGCAGAGGCAAGTAAGGTAAGCTTTCTTCTGCACAAGAAAGACATTCCCTATATCAAGGAGAGTAAAGAATACGCCGAGATGGGTCTGGTTCCTGCAGGTGCACATGAAAACAAAAAGTTTCAAGAAGAAAAGATTGAATTCAAAGGGATAGATACCGGCTTTCAGGATATTCTTTTTGATCCACAATCTTCAGGAGGACTTCTTTACAGTGTTCCTAAGGAGGAAAAGGATGCGGTTCTTGAAGCAATGGATAGGGCAGGACTGCCAACACGATTCGCGTGCATTGGAGAAGTACTTGCGTTTTCCGAAAAAAATATCATTGTAGATTAGGGGCTCTGCAGTAACTAAAGACGATGTAGATTCTTCAAATATCTTGAGACAGACTATGAATCTAAGTGTTTAGATACCGGCAGCAAAAGGAGAGACAGGATGAATATTAAACAATTAGAGGCATTTGTTCGAATTGTAAAGAATAAAAAGCTTTTTCACAAACGGCAAAAAGAACTCTACCCTGACACAGCCGACGGTCAGTTCTTATATCAGTAGTCTGGAGGAGGATCTCGGAGTACAGCTCTTCACAAGAACAACAAAGGAAGTGCATACTACGAGTGAGGGGGAACAGATCTATCTTTATGCAAAAGATATAGTCAATCTTTCCAATAAGATTCGAAATGCTTTTAAAGAAGAGCCGAAGGATGACATTAATGAAATTGTGATTTCTTCATCCAGTATTCCGGGACAATACTTGCTTCCCGGTATGCTTGCAAATTTCAGTAAGCGCTTTCCCAATACGGAATTTCGCATTCATGAAACGGATAGTAAGGGAGCCGTTACCGATGTAGCTGAGCATAGAGCGGATATCGGATTTTGCGGAACGATTATTCCGAAGACGGCTTGTACATTTTTGCCTTTTTATGAAGATGAGCTGATTCTTGTAACGCCAAACACACCCTATTATCAGAAAATGAAAGAAAGCAATGATTTGGCCTTTCTTTCTAAAGCTGATTTTGTGATGCGTGAACAGGGATCCGGAACAAAGCAGGAAGCTTTAAAAATCTTACAGCAAAACGGTCTGAAGATAGAAGATATGAAGGTGGTAGCACGATTTGGAAATACCGGTGCTGTTATGCTTTCCGTAAAGGAAGGTGTTGGAGTTGCCGTTGTATCGAAGCTTGCTGCAAGGGCGGAAATAAAAAAATGGGGATGTATTGGCTTTTTCCTTTACAGGAAGGCGGATATTTCAGAAAGATTTATATGGTCAGCAATTCCAACTATCCTCTGAGTAAGAGGGCAAAAGTTTTATTCAAATGATTCAAAAATCATGTGGATAAGAGAAAAATCATATAATAGCAAATCAAAGGATGTCGTAGGGAAAGCAAGATTTTTGTTTTTGAAATGATTGGGCAGTGCTGGGAGGAATATGAAACAAAATTATAAGCTTTTACTAAGCTATGACGGTTCTCGGTACTATGGCTTTGAAAGGCAAAAGGAGCAGGAATTGACTATACAGGGAAAGCTTGAATCGGTACTGACGGCAATGCCAAGAAGTGATAGAGAGCCTGTTGAAAGCTTTTCCGCAGGACGCACCGATGCAGGCGTACATGCCAGAGGAATGTGCTGCAATGTGTTTTTGGATACGGATTTGACTGAAGAGGAAATTCAAGACTATTGCAATCAATACCTTCCGGAAGATATCGGAGTGAATTCTGTTAAAAAAGCCGGCGAACGTTTTCATGCCAGATACCTTGCTACAGGAAAGATTTATCGTTATTCCTGCCATATTGGGAAAAATAAGGAAGTATTCGAAAGAAAATATCTTTATCATTTGGAAGAAGAACCGGATATAGAAGCAATGCAGAAAGCTGCAAGCTATCTTATCGGGGAAAAGGATTTTAAATCCTTCTGCGGAAACCCGAAGATGAAAAAGTCGACAGTGAGAAAGCTTTTTAATATTGAAATCCGAAAGACGGGAAGTACTCTTCGTTTCTACTTTCATGGAAGCGGTTTTTTACAGTATCAGATTCGGATTATGGTAGGAACACTTTTGGAGGTGGGGTTCCATAAAAAAAGAGTAGAAGAGGTAGAGGAAATTCTGCTTGCCAAAGACAGAACAAAGGCGGGATTTACCGCTCCGGCAAAGGGACTTTGCCTAATGAAGGTGGAATACGATTAGTAGAAGGAGTACGTTTTTGAAGAAACAGATTTTAATATCACTTGGAGTATCGGTGCTGACGATTATATCTTTGCTTTTGTTGTTTTTTTAACCTTTATGGAAGGACGATTTTTCCCGGAACAATGGTAAATCAAGTTGATCTTTCCCTTATGAAAAAGAGAAGAGGCGGCGGAGTATTTTTTTCAAATTGGAAGCAGGAGGAGTTTGGATTAAGCCTAGTGGATAAAGAAGGAAATACCGAGCTTCTTAGCGGTAAAGAGATTCAACTACGATATGCTCCTGATTTTTTTCCGCTATACCGAAACCGGATTCTTTTCTTATGCTTTTTTTCCTTGGGAAAAGAGAAGGACTATCCTTTAAAAAGGAAGTCTTGCCTATGATGAGAGTTTATTGCGTTCTTTTTGTAGAAAAGTATGCCGCTTCCCATAGCACGGATGAAAGTCCCAGAGAAGGTTTTTCTAAGCGCTTATGTACCCGGAGCGGGATATCTAATCGGGGAAGAAAAACAGGGAGGAAAGATTTCTGCAGAAGTCTTGGAAAAATGCAATTAAAAATGCAATTCAGGAAGGAAAAAAATCTTGTTCGTTTGGAAGATGCCGGAGTTTATGAGGAAGCGGAAAAAAACGGGAAAATCTGGAAAGCCTTAAGGATGAGAAAAACAAGAGTCTTCCCGGAACCGTTCGTTATAATTTTTTCCGGAGAGATTGTGGAGTTGAACAGTGATACAACATTATCTTGGTTTACTGAGGATGGATCGAAACTGGATAATCAGCGGGTTAAAGAGTATGTAAAAAATCTGAAAACCTATACAGATACAAGCGGAAAGGAAAGAAGCTTCCTGACAGAAGACGGAAGAGTCTTGTCTCTTGGTGGAAAGTACGGTTTTTCCATTTCGGAAAAAAAAGAGGTAAAGCAACTCAGTGAAAATCTACTAGCAAAGGAGAATATCGTTCGTGATGCGGAATATGAGACTGTTGCGGCATCTCGAGGCGCTGACGATATCGGAAATACCTATGTTGAGGTGGATATCGGACGCCAAAAGATTTTCTATTTTGAAAATGGAGTGCAGCTACTCAGCTCCGATTGTGTAACGGGAAATATAGCAAGAAGGCATGGTACTCCGGACGGTATCTATTCTTTAACCTATAAAGCACGTAATGCAACGTTAAAAGGACCGGATTACGAGGCGAAGGTAAACTATTGGATGCCCTTTAATCGGGGAATCGGTTTTCATGATGCTCTTTGGAGAAACCGTTTTGGTGGAAGTATTTATCGGAATGCCGGTTCGCATGGGTGCATTAATCTGCCTTTTAACAGCGCTCAAAAATTTATATCAGAAGGTATATCAGGGAATTCCTGTAGTTTGTCACTATTAGAATTGTATTTGAAGAGGTAAGGATGCAGGAGATGCAGGAAATACAAAATGAGGAAGAGAAGAAGTCTTATGGTAAGAAAAGGAAAAGTCCGCTCGGCATTTTCCTGACTTTCCTTCCTCTGATCTTAGGTGCGCTTGCTGCGCTCTTTGTTTATCGCTATGGAAGACAGGTGATAGAGGGAAGAGACAGGCATAACAAGGCTCTGATTCATGAGGCTGCGGCTTCTTCCGCAGTAGAGGAGAGAGAAGGAGAAGTCTTTGCAAAATTAAAAAAAGGAGAAGAATTGCACATTCTTCTTCTTGGAGATGAAAGTCTTCGAGCAGACTCTGCTTATTTTAGTAAATTAAAGGAACTGCTGGAGAGCGAATACAGCGGGAAGATAGTTTATGAAGAGGCGAAGCTCCCCGGCAGTGCTACAGCGCTTTCCGGCTATCTTTATCTTCAGGAAGCGGATAAAGCATTGGAAGAAAATACAAAACCGGATTTACTTTTCTTTTCCTTCGGGGAAAACGATGAAAGCTTTACATTTCCATATTATTACGAACTTCTTCTTCGCACCCTTATGGAAAAGTATCCGGATACTCCTCTGCTTCCTTTCATTTCTTATAAGGCTCTTCTTTCGGAGGGGCAAAGCAGGTTAAATGCTACAGCATTAGATAATATTGCTAAGCACTACTCTTTGGATACTTTGAATCTTGCGGCGGTTCTTGCCACAAAAGAGGAGCATCCGGAAAGCGTTTTTGGAAAGCAAGGAGCAGTTTCAAGCCTTTCAGGAGAAATACTTCGTTTCTTCTATTCTTTCTGCAATGGAAACGATAAAGGCAGGAGAAAAAACGGCTACCCCAATTAATCCCATTTTAGAGGAAACAAGAGAATGCATTGCCATTCCTAAAGAAATGTGGTCTGACTATGGAATGACAGCATTAAGTCTATCGGAAGAGGACTTGGAAAAAAACTTTCCTTGAAGGGAAGACATGGTATTTTTTGCACTTTCCTCAGCATTACATGGAGGAGAAAATAAGGGAAATTTTTATGTGGACGGGATTTTTAGAGGGGAACTATTCTCTGACAGGAGATTCCTATCTTGGGATTTTTATCCGGAGATGTCAATATTCGAAGGCAGTTAATCTTGAATTTTTGAGACGGAAGAAGAGAAGAATAATTTTAAATGCTTGTATTATCTTTCGCCGATTCCCCTTGAAAAGGGCTTAAAGAACGGTGTTGCTTTGGCTCTTCCGGAAGTAGAAAACAGCCCTTCCGAGACAGAAGAGCTTGCTGCTCAGAGCAGTGAAAGTCCTGCTGTCACCAATGCTGATAAAACTGCCGTAGAGACAAGTCCGGAAAAAGACCGGGGAACCCGGAACCGCTTCGGACAGTGGATCTTCTTCCGACGGTAAAAAAACGGAGAAGAGTGGAGAAGGACTGGTAGAAAGTTCGGAAGAAGTCATTGGAATTTACGATAATGTTCCGAACTAGAGAAGTCGGAGGAAGAAAATGTACGATGAAGACATTCGAGAAGAGCTATTTTTTTCTTCCTGGAAGAACGTTTCGGTAAATGCCGGGTAATTGAAGAAAAAGTAATAGGAAAAGCACGTGCGGATTGTATTCTCATCACGGAATCCGCTTTTATCGGTGTAGAAATCAAGTCTGATCATGACAGCTATCAAAGACTTTCCTCCCAAGTAAAAAATTATAATGATTTTTTTGATTATAATATTCTTGTTGTAGGGACCAAACATGCTCATAGCGCAAAAGACCATGTACCTCCCTTTTTGGGGAATTATTACGGTGGAAGAGATAGAAGGAAAACCCGATTTTTTTATTTTTTGGAGAAGAGAAGAGCGGAATCCCTTTCGGGATTATGCAAAGAAAGGGAGCCTGCTATGGAAGGACGAGCTTGTTTCCATTCTTGAAAAATTTTCCTATCCGCTATATAAACAAAAGTCTAAAAAGTTTCAATTTTTCTTATTTAAGAGAGAGAATTTCCGAAGAGGTATTGGATCGGGAAATGTCCGAACAGCTTTTTGGAAAGGGAATACCCGGAAGAAGAGGGAGTAGGAAAGTCGAAAAAAACGGAAGAGAGTAAGGCGAAAGCCGAATCTTTTAGTAAGCCATGTACTAAGAAGAAAGAAATGAGTATCTTTTTTTATAAAATCATAGTTCTTCCGCGTTTTATCATAATGCGTGTTTTTTAATAAAAAGAGGGAATTAGAAAAAGAAAGCCGAAGGGGAAGGATTGCACTCTGTCCTTCTTTTTTGTATAGTTAGGAAGAAAATTTTTCAAAAAGCGGAGAAGGAGAGCGTGATGAAGGATTTGGAAATTAAAGAAAAAAATTAAAGGAGAAATTTCGGGAGCTTTTCGGAGAATGCGAAAATGTCCGTTTCTTTTTTGCTCCGGGGAGAGTGAATTTAATAGGAGAGCATACCGACTATAATGGAGGGCATGTATTCCCCTGTGCCCTTTCCATGGGAACTTATGCTTGTGTAAAGAAAAGACAGGACGGACTCTTCCGTTTTTTACTCTTTGAATGTAGAAAGTGCCGGAGTAATTACAGCGGATGAAGATAGTTATAAGCCTTTAGAGGATAAGCAGTGGGCAAGCTATTTAAAGGGGGTAATTTGGGCATTTCAAAAAAGAGGAGTCAGTTTTCCGACAGGATTGGACTTGGTTTTATACGGGAATATTCCAAACGGTTCAGGACTGTCTTCTTCCGCTTCCTTGGAAGTTCTTATGGGCAGTATTTTAAAAGAGATGTACGGTTTAAGCGTGAGTTTCCCGGAGATTGCCTTAATCGGTCAGTACAGTGAAAACAATTATAATGGGATGAACTGTGGCATTATGGACCAGTTTGCTTCTGCGATGGGAAAGAAAGACCACGCCATATTCCTCGATACGGCGACTCTGGAATTCAGTTATGCACCGCTTGTTTTAACCGATTATGCCTTGATTATTACCAATACAAACAAGAAGCATAAGCTCATCGGTTCCGCTTACAATGATAGAAGAAGAGAATCCGAGGATGCTTTAAAGATTTTACAAAAGTTTGCAGAGATTAAAACTTTGGGTGACTTATCGGATGAAGAATTCTTCCAATTGGAAGAGAAACTGGAAGATCCGATTATCCGTAAGAGAGCTAAGCATGCCGTACTGGAAAATAACCGTACTATTGCAGCCAAGAAGGCCTTAGAGGAAGGGGATTATCACGAGTTCGGAAGGCTTATGAATCTTTCTCATGTCTCTCTTCGAGATGATTATGAAGTGTCTTGCGAGGAATCTGATTTGCTATGTGATACCGCTTGGAGTCTTCCTTATGTTTTGGGTTCCCGTATGACCGGAGGCGGATTTGGAGGCTGTACCGTATCCTTAGTAAAGCGCGATAAAATAAAGGACTTTGAAGAAGAACTTCAGAAGGTATACGAGCCGAAAATAGGTTATCCCTGCAGCTTCTATGAGGCGGAGATTGCGGATGGTCCGAGAGAACTATAGGCTTTTTCAGAGATGAAAAATAGGGATTTTGAAAGCTCAGCAAGCTTTTTCTTGACAAGGTCAAGAATATGTTTAAGGCTTTGCCCAATCAAAGTAAAGTATGAGAATGCAAAAAGTCCGAAAAGGAGAAAAAGATGAAGATTTTAGTATCCGGAGGAGCCGGTTATATCGGGTCCCACACACTGATTGAACTTTTGGAAAGTGGCTATGATGTAGTAGCCTTTGACAATTTCTATAATTCCAGCCCGAAAGCTATTGAGAGAGTTAAGGAAATTACAGGGAAAGATTTTGCTTTTTACGAGGCGGATATGCTGGATAAGGATGCCATGAGAAAGATTTTTTTAAGGAGCATCCGGATATTTCCGCAACGATTCATTTTGCGGGATTGAAGGCAGTGGGAGAATCTGTGGCAAAAGCCGATTTTTCTATTACCATGACAATATTCTCGGAACCTTAAATCTTGTGGAAGTGATGGACGAGGCGGGTTGTAAGAGTATCATTTTCTCTTCCTCCGCAACCGTTTACGGAGACCCGGCAGAGATTCCCATTACGGAAAGTTGTCCGAAGGGTACCTGTACCAATCCTTATGGCTGGACGAAGTGGATGCAGGAGCAGATTTTTAAGCGATTTACAGAAGGCAAAGCCGGAGTGGAATGTTATTTTTACTTCGTTATTTTTAATCCGATTGGAGCCCATATTTCGGGGAAAATCGGAGAGGATCCTAAAGGGATTCCGAACAATCTCCTTCCTTATGTGGCAAAGGTTGCTTCCGGTGCACTGGAGAAGGTGCATGTTTACGGAAATGACTATGATACAAAGGACGGCACCGGAGTTCGCGATTATATCCATGTAGTGGACCTTGCAAAGGGCCATGTGAAGGCCATAGAGAGATTGGCAAAGAATGACGGTGTCTTCGTTTGTAACCTTGGAACAGGAAACGGATACTCTGTTTTAGAAATCATTCATGCTTTTGAAAAGGCATGCGGAAAAGAGATTCCCTATGTCATCGACGGAAGAAGGGCAGGAGATATCGCAACTTGTTATTCCAGCCCGGAGAAAGCGGAGAAGGAACTGAACTGGCGTGCGGAAAGAGGCATTGAAGATATGTGTCGGGATGCATGGCGCTGGCAGTCCGGGAATCCGAACGGCTATAATTCTTAATCTAAGGGATATTAGACGTATTAGGCGCATCGCGTGCAAGGTGTGCCGAATTTCACGGATAACTTGTATCGTTCATAAATGCGCGATATACGATTTATGTTTAGCGGCAAGGAGAAGGAATGGAAGAAGTTTTAGAACAGCTTTTAGCGTATGGACTATATACCGGTTTAATAGAGAAGGAAGATAGGATTTACTGCTACAACAGTCTGGCAGGCCTCCTTTCTTTCGAGCCGAAGGCATGCAATGAAGAAAGAATTGAAAAAGAAATAAAAAATATCAAGAAGGAAGAGTTGGAATCCGGAGAATATCTGGAGAAAGTTCTAAAAGAGATTCTGGACTATGCCTTGGTAAAGGGCATCATGGAAGACGACAGTACAATTACAAAGGATCTTTTTGATACACGGGTTATGGGGGTTCTTACGGACAGACCTTCCAATATTCGAAAGCGTTTTTGGGACAAATATGCATCTTCTCCGAAGGAGGCTACCGAATATTTTTATCAGTTCAGTCAGGATAATGACTATATCCGCCGTTATCGTATCAAAAAGGATATCCGCTATAAGGTAGAGAGTCCTTACGGGGAGTTGGATATCACGATTAACTTAAGTAAGCCGGAAAAGGATCCGAAGAAGATCGCTCTTCTTGGAAAGACGGTTTCTCATTCTTACCCGGCCTGTATGCTTTGCAAGGAAAGTGAGGGGTATTTTGGGCGTCTTGATTTTCCGGCAAGAGAAAATCACAGAATTATCCCCGTAAAGCTTTCAGGAGAAAATTTTTATTTTCAGTATTCTCCCTATGTGTACTATAACGAGCATTGCATTGTTTTCCACGAAGAGCATAAGCCGATGAAGATCGATTCTGCGGTTTTTGGAAAGCTCTTCTCCTTTGTGGAGCAATTCCCGCACTATTTTCTGGGATCCAATGCAGACCTTCCGATTGTGGGCGGTTCCATTCTTTCCCATGAGCATTTTCAAGGGGAAACTATTCGTTCCCAATGGAGAAGGCGGGACTACGCGAGGAGTTTAGCTTGGACAAATTCCCGGAGCTTCACTTCGGCATTGTCAACTGGCCGATGTCCGTTATCCGTTTAAACGGAAAAGATAAGGAACGCTGTGCTGAGGCAGCAAGCTTTATTTTAGATCGATTCCGAAGCTATAGCGATGAAAGCCTTTCCATTCTTTCCCATACGGGAGACACGCCGCACAACACGATTACCCCGATAGCGAGAAAGCGCGGAGAGCTTTTTGAGCTGGATCTGGTGCTCAGAAATAACAGGACTACAGAGGAGCATCCTTTGGGGCTTTTCCATCCTCATGAGGAGTGGCATCATATCAAAAAGGAAAATATCGGCCTTATAGAGGTAATGGGTCTTGCCGTTTTACCGGCCAGACTTCGTACGGAGCTTTTCCGATCTTGGGGAAGCGATTTTTGGAAAAATAAGGACATTTCTTCCGACCCCATTCTTGGAAAGCATCATGCGTTTTCTTTGGAAATCAAGAAGAAATACAAGAATATTACGAAGGACACGGTAGAGGAAATACTTAGAGCGGAGGTAGGAAAGGTATTCTTAGAGGTACTTCGTGATGCCGGAATCTTTAAAGAAGATGGGGCGGGAAAAGAAGGCTTCAGAAGATTTATTGCAAAGCCTTTCGTAAATTATATTTTCCTAAGGAGCAATACCATTTTTAAATCACGATAAAAAGCAGTTTGGATAGTTAAAAGGAGCAAGATGGCAAAGAATTACAATGCTGACAGTATTACGGTTTTGGAGGGCTTAGAGGCTGTACGTAGAAGACCGGGAATGTATATCGGTTCTATAGGGAGTCGGGGCTTAAATCATTTAATTTACGAAATTCTAGACAATTCCGTGGATGAACACCTTGCCGGATATGGAACGGAAATTTATGTCACACTGGGAAAAGACGGCTCCTGTACGGTTCGCGATATGGGAAGAGGAATTCCGGTAGACCGCCATAAAAAAGGAATTTCCGCAGAAAGAATCGTGATGACTACCCTGCATGCGGGCGGAAAGTTTGATGATTCCAACTATAAAACCTCCGGAGGTCTGCACGGTGTAGGTTCTTCCGTTGTCAATGCTTTATCGAATTATATGCGTGTTCGGGTTTTCCAGGACGGAAAAATCTATGAGGATGAATACAGCAGGGGCATACCTACGAAAGAGCTTGTGGACGGCCTTCTTCCGGTAGTCGGAAAGACGAGAGAGACGGGAACGGAAACCTGTTTTATTCCGGACGATACGATTTTTTTGAGAAGACTCGCTTCAAAGAAGATTGGCTAAAATCCCGCCTGCATGAGACGGCTTACTTAAACCCGAATCTGCATCTCTTCTTTAGAGATGAAAGAGGGATGAGCCGGTAGAAATCGAGTATTACGAGCCAAAACGGCATCGTTTCCTTTGTGGAAGAGCTGGTAAAGGATTCCGATAAGGCGGTGACTCCCGTGATTTATTTCAAAGGGAAGAGTGAGAAGACCGAACTCGAGTGTGCTTTTCAGTTTACGGACAGCTTTGAGGAAAACATTCTGGGCTTTTGTAACGGGATTTACACCGTAGAGGGCGGTACCCATATTGTGGGCTTTAAAACGAAGTTCCTTCAGCTTGTGAACGGCTATGCAAGACAGCTTGGCGTCTTAAAGGAGAAAGACCAGAATTTTACCGGAGCGGACAGCAGAAACGGTATGGTGGCCGTGCTTTCCGTGAAATACCCGGAGCCTGTTTTTTTGAAGGACAGACGAAGACGAAGCTTGCTTCTTTGGAGGCGGCGAAAGAGGTTTCCCAGATTACGGGAGAGGAGCTCGAGCGTTTCTTTGACCGAAATGTGGAAATCGTGAAGGCGATTCTTACTTGTGCGGAAAAGTCCGCCAAAATCAGAAAACAGGAGGAAAGGGCCAAGGTCAACCTTCTTTCCAAGTCAAAGTACAGCTTTGACTCAAACGGAAAGCTTGCAAACTGCATTTCCAAAAATGCGGAAGAATGTGAGATTTTTATCGTGGAGGGAGACAGTGCGGGCGGTTCGGCAAAGACTTCCCGAAACCGTCACACACAGGCTATCCTTCCCTTACGAGGCAAGATTTTAAATGTGGAGAAGGCTTCCATGGATAAGGTTCTTGCCAATGCGGAAATTAAGACGATGATCAATGCCTTTGGCTGCGGTTTTTCTGAGGGCTATGGCAATGACTTTGATATTACAAAGCTTCGATACCATAAGATTATTCTGATGACGGATGCCGATGTCGACGGCAGTCATATTGATACCCTGCTCCTGACCTTCTTCTACCGCTTTATGCCGGAGCTTATTCAGGAAGGGCATATCTATGTTTCCATGCCGCCTCTCTATCTTGTGAGTCCGATAAAAAAGACGGAGAAGCCGCAGTATCTCTATGACGAAAGAGCTTTAACGGAGTATCAGAAGAAGCACGGCACGGAAGGCTATGATTTGAAGCGCTTTAAGGGACTTGGAGAAATGAATCGAAGGAGCTTTGGGACACTACCTTAAATCCGAAAACCGTGTTTTTAAAAGCGGGTGGAAATAGAGGATGCAAAGCTTGCCTCCCAGGTTACCACCATGCTTATGGGGGCTGAAGTAGCACCAAGAAGAGAATTTATATTTACACACGCAAGAGAAGCGGAAATCGATACATAGAATAAAGGATAAAATATGGCAGAACAAATCTTAAGCACGGAATATTCCGAGGAGATGCAGAAGTCTTACTTAGACTATTCCATGAGTGTTATAACGAGTAGAGCCGTTCCGGATATCCGGGACGGCTTAAAAGCTCAGTGCAAAAGAAGGGTGCTTTTTCGATATGGGAGAGCTTCGCGTCTTCCATGACCGCCCGACCTTAAAGTCCGCAAGAATCTGTGGCGATACCATGGGTAAATATCATCCGCACGGAGACAGCTCGATTTACGAAACCTTAGTCGTTATGGCACAGGACTTTAAGCGTATGCAGGCGCTTATCGAAGGGCAGGGAAATTTCGGCTCCATTGAAGGAGATTCTGCCGCAGCTCCAAGGTATACGGAGGCAAGACTGGAGGCTTTTACGGAAAAAAAGCCATGCTTGAGGATCTAAGCCTTTCCGTGCCTTTTCAGCCAAACTATGACGGTAAGCTTATGGAGCCGGAGGTGCTTCCCGCAAAGATTCCGTATTTTCTTTTAAACGGTTCCGAGGGAATCGCGGTAGGTATGACCACCTCTACTCCCTCTCACAATCTGGCGGAGCTGATCAACCTGATTCTCGCCTACATGAAAAATCCGGAGATGAGCCTGGAAGAAATGCTTCGTATCATGCCGGGACCGGATTTTCCTACCGGCGGAATGGTTGCCAATAAAGACGATTTAGCGGAGATTTACGCTACGGGACAGGGAAAGCTTCGTCTGCGCGGAAAGCTTGTTTTCGAGAAAAAGCAGGGGAAAAACGACAGAGATAAGCTTGTTATCACGGAGATTCCGTATACGATGGTCGGTGCCGGAATCAGTAAGTTTATGCAGGACGTCGCCGGACTTTGTGATGAGAAGAAGATTACGGATATTACCGATATATCGAACCAGTCCGGAGAACAGGGGATTCGTATCGTTCTTGAATTAAAGAGCAATGCGGATATAGAAAAGATTGAAAATATTCTCTACAAGAAAACCAAACTAGAGGACAGTTTCCCGGTCAATATGCTGGCTATTGCAAAGGGCAGGCCGGAAACCCTTTCCTTAAAGCGTGTCTTGGAAGAGTATCTTTCCTTCCAGGAGGAGCGGATTCATTCCAAGTTCGGAAAACTTCTGGAAAAGGAAGAGAAGAAAAAGGAAATTGAAGAAGGACTCATTAAGGCGGTGGATGTGATTGATGCCATTATTGCCCTTCTTCGCGGTGCAAAGAGCCAAAAGGAAGCGAAGATTGCCCTGATGCAGGGGGACAGTTCGGTTCTGCAATTAAAGGACAGAGATCTCATTTTCCTAAAGGATATTGAGAGCTTTTCCTTTAGCGAGGTGCAGGCGCAGGCCATTCTGGACATGAGGCTTTCAAAGCTCATTGGTCTTGAAATTCTGTCTTTACAAAAGTCCTACAGAGAGACTTTGAAAAACATTAAGAACTATAAGGCAATCGTGTCCTCCAAGGAAGTGCTGTATAAGCATCTTGAAGAAGAACTCCTTTCTATCCGGGAAGAGTTCGGAAGAAAGAGAAAAACGGAGATTCGGAACGCGGAAGAAGCTGTATATGATGAGAATGCCATTGAAGAAATGGATCTTTTCTTTGTGCAGGATCGTTTCGGCTACGGAAAGCTTTTGGAGCCGCAGGTTTACCAGAGAAATAAGGAAAGTATAGAAGCGGATTATCCCTTTGTTCTTTCCTGTAAGAATACGGATCGCCTACTCTTCTTTACGAGTGAGGGAAACCTCCATCAGGTTAAGGTTTTGGACTATCCCTTGGCGAAATTCAAGGATAAGGGTATCCCCTTGGATAATCTCTGTAAGTTCTCCTCGGATAAGGAAGTTCTGCTTTCCGTATTTGCAAAGACGGAGCTTCTACATGAAACGTTGCTGTTCTTAAGCAGGAACGGCTATGGAAAGCGGGTAGAGGGGAGCGAATTCGATACGCAAAACCGTTTGGTGCAGGCAACGAAGCTGGTGGACGACAGCTTGGTGGCGGTTCTTCCGGTAAAGGCGGAGGAACAGCTTGTTTTGGAGTCGGAGGAATCCTTCTTCCTGCGTTTTCCTGTAGAAGAGCTTCCTGTGCAGAAGAAGACCGCAAGAGGTGTCTGTGCCATGAGTCTTAAGAAGGGAGACGGCATAAAGTCGGTTTACCTTCTTTCCGAGCAGACAGAGCTTAAGCTTTCCGGAAAAAATCTGTCTTTGTCGAGACTGAAGCTTGCAAAGCGCGGAGGAAAAGGAGCAAAACACAGCTAAAAAGGATTTTTCTCTTTAGAGGGAGCATGGTACAATGAGAAAAGATTGTATAAATTGAAAAACAATTTGTATACAATAAATATGTCTTGTGTTACGAAGGAATTTGACGGCGCATGACAAGCAATAAGACAATGAGAAGTATAGAAAGAGGGATAAAATGGAAAAATTGAAAGTAGGAATATTAGGAGCAACCGGAATGGTGGGGCAGAGATTTGCTACACTTTTGGAGAACCATCCTTGGTTTGAGTTAACTTGCCTTGCGGCTTCTCCCGCTCCAAGGGAAAGACCTATGAGGAGGCGGTAGGAGATAAGTGGAAGTTGGATATCCCTATGCCCGAGTCTGTCAAGAAGATGGTTGTAAAGGATGTTTCTGATATTGAGTCAGTTAAGGAAGGTCTTGATTTCGTATTCTCCGCAGTGGATATGAAGAAGGAGGAAATCTTGGCCATCGAGGAAGCCTATGCGAAGGCCGAACTTCCGGTGGTTTCCAACAACTCTGCACACCGCTGGACGGAAGATGTTCCCATGGTTGTACCGGAGATTAACCCTGAGCATTACGAAATCATAGAAAGACAGCGGAAGCGCTTGGGTACTAAGAAGGGCTTTATTGCCGTTAAGCCGAACTGTTCCATTCAGTCTTATACTCCTGCATTCGCTGCATGGAAGGAATTTGAGCCGTATCAGGCTGTGATTTCAACCTATCAGGCGATTTCCGGAGCAGGAAAGAACTTTGAGACCTGGCCTGAAATGGTAGGAAATATTATTCCCTATATCGGAGGAGAGGAAGAAAAGTCGGAGAGAGAGCCCTTGCGTGTTCTTGGAACCCTTACAGAGAAGGGCATTGCTTTGAAAGAGGACCTTGTTATCAGTGCGCAGTGTATTCGAGTTCCCGTTTTAAACGGTCATACGGCTACCGTTTCCGTTTCCTTTAGAAAGAAGCCGACGAGGGAAGAGTTGATTTCCGCACTCAGAAACTATAAGGGACTTCCGCAGGAGAGAAACTTGCCCTCCGCACCGAAGCAGTTTATTCAGTATTTAGAGGAGGATAATCGTCCTTCCGTTTTTGGAAGATGTAAATTTTTGAAAAGGGCATGGGCATATCCATTGGTCGATTAAGAGAGGATCATCTTTTCGACTATAAGTTTGTCGGTCTTAGCCATAATACTTTAAGAGGTGCTGCAGGAGGCGGTGTGCTTTCTGCGGAGATGCTGGTGGAGCTCGGTTATATTAAAAAGTAAAGACAGGAGGATGCAAGGAAAGAAAAAGACAAGGCAAAGTGGATTTTCTTTTCTTTCATCCTTTTTATACTGTGATTTCAGGAAATGTTCAAAAATTCAGGAAAGACAGAAGGAGGAGCGCATGAAGGTTCAAAAATTAGGACATTTTGTGGATGGGAGAGAGGTTCATCTTTTTACGATGGAAAATAAAAATGGAGTCAAGGCAAGTTTTACTGACCTTGGCGGAGTTTGGCTTTCCCTCCTTTTCCCGAATCGTAGCGGAAAGGAACTGGATCTCCTGCTTTCTGTGGAAAACTGGGAAGATATCATGGAAAATCCCGGACACATGGGAGAAGTGGTTGGACGAAACAGCAATCGTATCGCCGGAGGAAAGTTCAGCCTGAATAATAAGCCTTATCAGCTTTTCTTAAATGATGCGCAGTACAGCAACTGCCATTCCGGACCTGACTATTATGGAAGACGACTTTTTACAGTAAAGGACGAAGGGGACAATACTCTGACGCTTTCCTTGTTCTCAAAGGACATGGATCAGGGATTTCCGGGAGACTTGGATTTTTCCGTGCGTTACACTTTGACGGATGATAATGAAGTGAAGATTCGCTACAAGGGGCTTTCCAACAAGGATACGGTGATGAATTTTACAAACCATGCCTATTTTTAACCTGATGGGACATGATTTCGGTTCTCTTTCTGAGCATGAAATTCGTCTTCATGCGGACAGCTACACGCCTTCGATTCTCACTTAATTCCTACGGAGAGATACGCAGTGTGGAGGGAACTGCCTTTGATTTTAGGACGGAAAAAGCGATGCTTGATACGAAACGTCTTAAGAACGAGCTAAAATCAGTAGGGGGGTATGACCATAATTTCTGTATAAGAGACTATGACGGAACACTCCGCTGCGCAGCGGAGGTTTTCTGTAAGAAATCCGGCATTGCCATGGAGGTGAAGACGGACTGCCCGGGAATTCAGTTTTATACCGGAAACTTTATGTCTGCAGAAGGCCTTGGAAAGGGCGGATGCGACTATGGAAAAGCATAGCGGTTTTTGCTTGGAAACGCAGTTCTACCCCGATGCGGTAAATAATCCGAATTTCCCTTCTCCGATTGTGAAGGCGGGAGTCGTGTATAAGTCGGAAACGGTCTACCGTTTCTTTAGAAGATTGATTTAAAATGAAAAAATTATTTATTGCGGAGAAGCCTTCTGTTGCCAAAGCAGTTTGCGGAAGCTCTTGGAGTGGGAACAGGAGGGGAAACCGCGGCTATTTGGAAAAATCAGGATTATATCTTTACCGGTGTGTAGGGCATCTCATCAGTATGAGCTATCCGGAAAAAAATACGATGAGGAACTGAAGAAGTGGAAGATGGAATCCCTTCCCTTTATTCCGAAAGAGTATCTCTATGAAGTGATCCCCTCCGTGAGAGAGCAATTTTCCGTGGTTTCCGCCCCTTTTACAGAGGAAGGACTTGGAAACCATCTATATCTGTACTGACTCGGGAAGAGAAGGAGAGTATATTTATCGCCTTGTTGCTTCCCAATGTCCGGAGATTCGCGCGGAAGAAAAAAACGAGTATGGATTGACTCCCAAACCAAGGAAGAAATTCTTCGAGGAATTCGAGAGGCGAAGACGAAGACGGCCTATGACAAGCTGGGAACGGCTGCTTATCTTAGAGCAAAGGAAGACTATCTTATGGAATTAATTTTTCCCGTGTTTTGACCCTTCGCTACGGAAGAGAGCTTGCGAGAGCCCTTGGAAAGGAAAAAAATCTACCGTTATTGCAGTGGGAAGAGTGATGAGCTGCGTTCTCGCCATGATTGTACAGCGGGAAATGGAGATTCGCGCCTTTCAAAAGACGAGCTTTTGGAAGGTTCTCGGAGATTTCAGTTTGGATGGGAAAAATACAGCTCTTTCCTGTGAATTTCGAGGAAAGGAAGAGAGTAAACACTATAGAGAGTCCGACTTGTATAAGAATATGGGCTTTCTACAGGAAGAAAAAGCGAAGACATTTCAGGAAATCTTTCAACCTTATCCAAGGGAAGGCATCATTACGAGCTTAGAAAAAAAGAAAGAAGTCAAAAATCCTCCGCTTCTTTTTAACCTTGCGGAACTGCAAAACGAATGTGCCAAGATTTTAAAAATCAGTCCCGATGATACCTTAAAGCTTGTGCAGGAGCTTTATGAAAAGAAGCTGTGCACCTATCCGAGAACGGATGCCAGGGTGCTTTCACAGCGGTTTCCAAGGAAATTGAGAAAAATATCCGCGGTCTTTCTGCCTTTCCGCAGTACCTTCCCTTTACAAAGGAGATTCTGGAGCGAAAAAGCTACAGCGGTATCGCTAAGACGAAGTACTGCGACGACAAAAAAATCACCGATCACTATGCCATTATTCCTACGGGGCAAGGAAGATCCCAGTACAATAGTCTGGGAGCGCTTCAAAAAAAGGTCTTTGATTTTATTGTCCGTCGCTTTCTCTCCATTTTTCCTTCCGCAGAATATAAAAAAATATAATCTTTCTATTGCGGTTTTAGAGGAAGAGTTTTTCGCGAGTGAGAAGCAACTTGAAAAGCCGGGTTACCTTCAGCTCTATGAAAAAAGTATAGAGAAGGAAGAAAAGGAAGGGAATTCGGAGAATGAGGAGGATGAAGAGAACCGAGTAAGCGGCCTCTCCGGCCTTTCCGGCTTAAAAAAAGGTTCCAAAGTTTATCTTATGAATACTGCCTTAAAGGAGGGAGAAACCTCTCCTCCGAAACGCTATACTTCAGGAACGATGATTCTGGCCATGGAAAAATGCGGGAAAGCTGATAGAGGATGAGTCTCTTAGGGAACAGATTAAAGGCTCCGGAATCGGAACCTCCGCAACGCGTGCCGGAATTTTGACCAAGCTGGAAAAGAATGAATATATTTGTTTGGATAAGAAAAACCAACAGCTTTCTCCGAGTCTTTTAGAGAGAAAATTGTGCAGATTCTTTGGAACTCTATTCCCTCGCTTTTAAATCCGACCCTTACCGCTTCTTGGGAAAAAAAGGTCTTTCTTATGTGGAAGAAGGGACGATAGAAGAGAAGGAGTATATGAAGAAGCTGGAAGATTTTGTACGGAAAAAAACACGGAAAAAGGTGAAATCAACTTAAATGAGTAGAAAGGACACCATGAAAAAGAAGCTTGTACAACAAAGAAGCTCTTTCCTGAGCTGAAAGCACCTTATGACAACTTGTTACAGGATACACTTTATCCTTGGGAAGCTCTTCCGAAGATTAAAGCTTGGATTAAAGCTATACAAGAAAGTCTGTCAGATGACTATAATGAGGTAAAGCCGGGAGTATTTATCCATAAAACGGTAAAAATTTTTCCCCAATATCTATCTGGGGAAAATATCATCATTATGGAAGATTGTGAGCTAAGACCGGGAGCTTTTTACGAGAAAATGTTTTTTTGCGGGAGCCGGTTCCGTACTTGGAAACAGTTGTGAATTTAAAAATGCGGTACTCTTTCCCCATGTGCAGACTCCACACTATAACTATGTTGGAGATTCTATTCTGGGGGAATACTCCCACCTTGGGGCAGGAGCCTTAACTCCAATGTAAAGTCGGATAAGACTCTTCTCAAAATCCATTTCGAAGATGGAGAAATCGAGACAGGACTTAAGAAGTTCGGGGCTATTCTTTCCGACCATGTGGAGGTAGGCTGTCAAAGTGTATTAAATCCGGGAACAATTATATTTTCCCATACGAATATCTATCCATTGTCCGCTGTTAGGGGTATAATACCCGGTGATTCAATCTATAAGGATAAGAGCACGATTGTGAAGAAGAGAGGAAAGGAATAGGACTATGAACGAATTTGGAGAGAATGTATTTATTTTAGACCACCCCTTGATTACCCATAAAATCTCAATTTTAAGAGATAAGACGACAGGAACCAATGAATTTCGCCAGCTTGTGGAAGAAATCGCTATGCTGATGGGTTTTGTGGCACTGTCGGATCTTCCCATGACCAAGGTTCCGGTGGAGACTCCTATTGAAACGGCAGATACCTATGTGATTGCCGGAAGAAAGCTCGCTATTGTTCCTATTCTCCGTGCAGGCCTTGGTATGGTGTCCGGACTGACAGCCTTGGTGCCTTCTGCAAAAATCGGACATATCGGTCTTTACAGAGATGAAACGACGCATAAGCCTGTAGAATACTTTTGCAAGCTTCCCAGCCCGATTGAAGAAAGAATTATTGTGGTTTGTGATCCGATGCTTGCAACAGGCGGTTCCGGTGTGGATGCCATTAACCTAATAAAGAAGCATGGCGGTAAGAAGATAAAGTTTGTATGTATCATTGCTGCTCCGGAAGGGGTAAAGAAGCTTCATGAAGAGCATCCGGATGTACAGATTTATGTCGGAAACTTAGACAGAGAATTGAATGCTAATGCTTATATCTGTCCCGGACTTGGAGATGCAGGGGACAGAATTTTCGGAACAAAATAAATATGACAGACGGAGTTTTATGATAAGTTTTCCTGATGGGAGTTTCGCTTATTAAGGAACTCCTATCAAAAACGAAAAAGAGGAAAGAATCTTCTTTCCTCTTTAAAAAAATGCCGCTGGCCGGACTTGAACCGGCACGGTTTCCCGCTTGATTTTGAGTCAAGTGCGTCTGCCATTCCGCCACAGCGGCAAGCGCTATAAAGAGTAGCATATTTATTTTTTTTTTGCAAGCATTGTTTTGAAGAAGAGATTTGTAAGTTCAGATAAGAATTACCCATTATTTTTTTATTATAGGAGCAGAGAGTGAACTGTTTAGAAGCAAGAAAAATATATTTATGACTTCGTGCAAAAACTGGGAAGAGGAAATGGTGGAGGACTTTCTGAAACATCTTCATAGCTGCCCGGAATGTCAAGAGGAACTGCGTATTACGCACATGGTTTATCATGGATTACGCAGTCTTGATGACAAAGAGGAGCTGCGTATAGATGGCTCTTATGCGGAGCTGCAGGAAGAAGCAGGGCGCTTTTTGTTTCATTGTCACTTTTTCCGCTTTTCGTATTGTATCTGAAACACTCGTTTTTTGGGCTGTCACTTTCAGTCTGATTTGTTTTATTGCGAAGTATGGCGTTTACTTAACTTAAGATATCCGAATCAAAGGGTCGTACTTTAGAGATAGAGTAGGAGGATTTTTTGAACAAGAATAAATTGTTATTAATTGACGGCCACAGCATTTTATCCAGAGCTTTTTACGGTGTTCCCATTTTGAGTAATAAAGAGGGGGTTCCCTACAAACGGTGTTTTTTGGATTTTTAAATATTTTATTTAAAAGAAATTGAACTGGAAGAGGCAGATCACGTTGCGATTGCCTTTTGATATGCCCTGTGCCGACCTTTTAGACATAAGATGTTCTCCGACTATAAAGGAACGAGAAAAATCTATGCCGGAGGAATTAAAGCAGCAGGTACCGATTTTGCAGGAGCTCCTTACTGCCATGAATGTTCCGATTTTAACGCTGGAAGGCTATGAAGCAGACGATATCCTGGGAACGGTTGCCAAAAGAATGCAGGGAGAAGGGAAAGGAAGTCACCATTGTTTCCGGTGACAGAGACCTTTTACAACTTTCCGATGAGCATATCAAGATTTCCCTTCCGAAGACGGCGAAGGGGGAGACCAATATTTACAACTACTACCCGAAGGATGTGGAAGCGGAGTGGGGCGTCAGCCCAAAGGAGTTTATTGATTTAAAGGCTCTTATGGGGGACAGTTCCGACAATATCCCCGGGGTTCCCGGTATGGGAGAAAAAACGGCAACGTGGATTATTGCCAAGTATCACAGTATTGAAAATGCTCTTTCTCATGCGGATGATCCGGAATTCAAAAGTGCCCAGAAAGCCGAAGGCGGCAGAGGACTTGAAAACCCATTTTGAGCTTGCAAAGTTATCCAAGGAACTTGCAACCATCTGTATTGATGCCCCTGATAACTTTTCGCTTCGAGGATGCCAAGTTGGAAAACTATGCGAATGCGAAGAGCCTCTCGCTTGTGAAAAATGGGAGTTTCGCTCTCTGATTCCCCGTTTTTCTTCGGAAAATACAGAGGAAAGTCCTGCTTTTCAATTAAAGCCATGGAAGGAGGTCACGGATCCTTATCTTTTTCAGATTGTTGTAAAGGACGCTGTAAAGCAGGGAGATAGGCCTTATTTTAGTAGAGGAAGAAGAGAGATGCTTTATCTCGCACTTTCCGAGGAACGCTTATACCGTGTTCCGCTTCGTATGTCCGAGGAGAAACTTCCGGAGCTTTTTAAGGCCTGTAAGATTTATACTTTGGAAAGTAAGAAGGAGATGCACCTCCATGAGATATTCACGGAAGGAGAGGTCTATGATTTAGCGATTGCCGCCTATCTTTTTGAATCCTTTGAAAGAATCTTATTTTTTTATGACGATCTGGCAGGGGATTACCTTTCCCTTTATTTTACCCGGAAAAAGAACTGAAAAGACAGCCGGGAAGAGGGAATTTATCAGGCGCTCATCGCGTTAAAAAGCAAAAGATGCCATTTTTCTCTAAATTAAAGGAAGAGGGGCAGTGGGATCTCTATGAGAAGATTGAATTACCGCTTGCCAGAACGCTCTATTCTTTGGAAAAGACCGGTATTTTGGTCGACAAGGCAGAACTTCTCTCCTATGGAAAGGTTCTAAAAGATAAAATTGACGAGCTGCAGAAGGATATATATGCCATGGCGGGAGAAGAGTTTAACATCAACTCCCCTCAGCAGCTCGGTGTGATTTTTGTTTGAAAAAAATGGGAATAGCGGGAGGAAAGAAGACGAAGACGGGCTATTCCACGGCGGTGGACGTACTGGAAAAAAACTTTCGGAGGACTATCCGATAGTGGCGAAGGTGATGGAATACCGTACTTATGCGAAACTGAATTCCACCTATGCGGAGGGCTTACTGAATTATATCGGGGAAGACTCTCGTATACACGGTGTATTCCAACAGACGGTTACGGCAACAGGAAGACTTTCCTCAACGGATCCGAACTTACAGAATATTCCAATCCGAACCGAAATGGGAAGACATTTCCGCTCCGTATTTATTCCCAAGGAGGGCTGCGTATTTTTGGATGCGGATTACTCCCAGATTGAACTTCGTATCTTGGCTGCGCTTTCCAAGGACGAAAAACTGATTGAAGCTTATCGTATGGATAGAGATATTCATAAAGTTACCGCTTCCCAGGTTTTCCATGTACCGCTTGATGAAGTAACGGATGAATTAAGAAGAAACGCAAAGGCGGTTAACTTCGGCATTGTCTACGGCATTTCTGCTTTTGGGCTTTCCGAGGGCCTAAGTATAGGGCGTGCCGATGCGAAGGAATATATAGAACGCTATTTTTACGACTTATCCGAAGGTAAAAGAGTATTTGGATTCGGAAATTGCTTTTTGCGAGAGAAAACGGATATGTGAAGACGGTCTTCGGAAGACGCCGTCCTATTCCCGAGATTCATGCTTCCAACTTTATGCGAAGAAGCTTTTAGTGAACGTGTAGCTATGAATTCTCCGATTCAGGGTACGGCTGCGGATATGATGAAGGTAGCCATGAATGCAGTTTATGAAAAACTTAAAAAGGAACGAGCTTAGGAGCAGAATTGTCTTGCAGGTTCACGATGAGCTTCTTTTGGAGGTGCCGAAAGAAGAGCTTGATGAAGTAAGAGAAATTCTGGTTTCTTCCATGGAAAATGCCTTGACTCTTCCGGTTCCCTTCCTCGTGGAAGCGAAGACCGGGAATAATTGGGAGGAAGCGCACTAATGGAAATAAATAAGAAGGACCTTCTTCCCTTAAGTTTTTTAAAAAAATCTCCCTATACAGGGTCCTTCCGGGGATACGCTATCGTATTGAAAAAAACAGGAAGAAGGTGAGGAAAAAAATCCCTCCCTGGTCTACACGGCCGGAGCCCTATGCCTTTTTCGCATACGCCGGAGGAAGAGAAGGAAAAGAAAAGTTTTCCTTTTTCCGAAAAAGGCTTGGAGGAGATTCGCCTGTATCTGAGCAGTTTAGGAAATGAGTAGGAATGCTTTTTGTTTTGCTGTACTAAAAGATTAGTCGGACTGAAAAAGCTTGCGCCGGAACAGCCGGCGGAAAGGTGAAAAGCAAATTGCAAAAGAAGGATTTAGCAGAAAAGAATAGTTCAGTAGAAATTCCTTATTTGGCTGAAAAAGACTGTTTTTTACGGAGAAGAACAGGAAATCGGAAAAAGAATATTTTAGCCGTTATAGGTGGAATGGGAAGCGGGAAAAAGTACAGTGCTTTCCGTTTTTAGAGCAGGAAGGGCAGTATGAAAGACTGGAAATGGACAGGATGGCGAAGGAGTTCTATAAGGATAAAGCATTCGTAAAGGAACTTTCGTCTGTACTGCCGAAAGAGGTTTTTACCAAAGAGGGGGAGTTAAACTTTCCTCTTTTTCGTGGCCTTCTTCTAAAGGAAGAATCCTATAGAAGGGCGGTGGAGGAAAGAGTACACCCGCTTGTCTTTCAACTTACAGAGGAAGCCATTGTAAAGGCAAGAAAAGAGGAGAAAAAAACTTGCAATAGAGACGGCTCTTCCAAATATACATTTTCTTTCTCTTTGCGATGCCGTTCTTTTTGTGGATTGCCCATGGGAAACGCGCCTTTTTCGACTGATGGAAAGTCGGGGCTATGATAGAGAGGTTGCGGAAAGAATGATGGGGTCACAGGATATTGAAAGATATAAGGAAAAGAGCGGATTTTGTGCTTTTCAATGACGGGAATATAGAAAGGACAGAGGATGCGATTCGCCAGTTTATCCAGCGGTTCTGATGGAAACTGCAGCTATATCAGGGACGGAAGAGGCACATATTTTAATCGATTGCGGGGTGGGAATTCGAACCATAGAGGCAGGGCTCAAGTCTCTTTCCCTATCTTTAAAAGACATTGATGCTATTTTCTTAACACATGAACACATTGACCATATAAAAGCTCTCGGAAGTATTCTCAGAAAAGAGGAAATTCCGGTTTACGGAAGTCTCGGAACCTTACAGGGCACCTTACTTTGTAAGAGTTTAAAGAATCTTCCGAAGGAACTTTTTAAATCCAATTTTGACTGACCGAAAATTCAGTGTAAAAGATCTCGATTTATTGCCATTCAGTATTCATCATGATACAGGGGAACCCCTTGCTTATCGCGCCGAGTCGGGAGAGAAACATTGTGCCATTGCTACAGACCTTGGAACTTATGACGAGTACACAATCAAACATTTGCAAGATACGGATGTCCTCCTTTTGGAGGCTAACCATGACATAGAAATGCTGGAAAAGGGACCCTATCCCTTGGAACTGAAGCGTAGGATTCTTTCGGACTTCGGACACCTTTCCAACGAAAGCAGTGCAGCACTTCTGGAAAAGGTAGTCGGGAGTACGCTTAGACAGGTCTTTTTGGGACATTTAAGTAAGGAAAATAATACTCCGGAGCTCGCTTTACAAACAATTCGGGAGAGGCTTTCGGAAAAGGACTTAACGATTACCGTAGCAAAGCACGGAGAGATTTCTGCAATTGTAGAATGGTAGATAAAGTAAGAATAGTGCACGATTTCAAGGAAAGGTTTTTTTCGAAAAAAATGATAAATGGGAAAAAAAGGTAGTAGGCGTAGTCACCGAGTTCAATCCTTTTCATGACGGACACGCCTATTTTTTTACAAGAAATCAGAAAAAAATATGCTGCGGACTATATTGTTGCCGTGATGTCCGGAGACTTTGTGCAAAAGAGGAGAACCGGCCTTTTTTTCCAAGTTTGAAAGAGGAAGGGAAGCCATTCAAAAGGGGGTGGATTTGCTTGTACAACTTCCGGTTATTTTTTCTCTTTCCGGAAGTCGAGACTTTGCTTATGGCAGTATAAAACTTCTTCATGAGCTCGGGTTTGTAGATCAAATTGTTTTCGGGTCGGAGAGTGGAAATCTGCAAAGACTTAAGGAAATCACTTCTTTTCTGCAAAATGAAGAAGAAAATCCGGACTTTCAGAGGAAGTTCCGCTCCTATTTGGCGGAAGGTTTATCCTATCCTGCTGCAAGAGATAAAAGCAATACAAAGTTATTTTCCTGATTCCATTCTTCCTAACGATAATTTAGGAATTTCCTATTTAAGGGCTATAGACACTATTCATACGAAGATGGAGATAGGCATAATATTCAGAGATAAGAATTTTTCTTCCGCACACAGCTTACGGGAAAAATACAGAGAAGAGAATCAGCTTTTGTATGCAGATATTGAAAGAGTAAAGGACTATCTTTTTCTTTCGAATCATGGAATTGGAAAGAGATGAGATTTCACTAAGTACTTTTTCAGGATGTTCATCCGGAGCTTGCAGAACGAATTGTTGATTTTTATGAAAGATATTGAAAAACAGCTTGATTTAAGAGAATTAATAAAAAGATTTAAAAAGGGAAAAAAACCATACCTATTCCCGTATAAGCAGAGCTCTTATGCATATTCTTTTTGAATATAAGAAAAAGAAGATATACAAGAACTGAAGGAAAAGCCGTATCCGTATTTTTCGAATTCTCGGATGCAGCAGTAAAGGAGAGGCCTTACTTTCCCTGCTTACCAAAGAACAGTATTTTGCGACTAGGACAACATTTGAAAGAAAAATCAGGAGTTGATGCGGAACAGAAGTTTAAAAAAATCGACCTTTTTGCGGGAAGGATTTTTTTCAAAGTATTTATCCGAAAAGTAAGGATGAATTCCGTGAGTTTTTTTATCAAAATATGATATTATTAGGCGGAAAAAAAGTGTAGTGCTATAGACTTTAAAAAAAGGAAAATGGATTTTTTTACAGTAGAGAGGAAGTTTTTTTCATGAAACTGGTTTATGCGATTATTAGAAATGAAAAATGAGGATGATGTAACGGCAGCTTTAATGCAAGATCATTTTGTTGTGACAAGACTTTCTACCACAGGAGGTTTTTTTAAGAAAGGGAAATACGACTTTGATGATTGCTCTGGAAGATTCCGATGTGGAAAGGTGTATCGAATTGATTAAAGCACAGTGTGGAAGAAGACAGCAGATTACGGTAAATATGCCTTATCTTTCCGGAAGCTCCCTTATGAATTATTCTTCCATGCCAACGAATGTGGAGATAGGCGGAGCGACAATTATGGTTGTGCCGTTGGAACGTTTTTTGAAAAATACTAAGTTTTGATTTATTTGAAAAGGAAGTACGGGTTAAAAAATAGAAAAAAAGCAAAATTGTCTTTAATTAGATTCTTTTATAGGATTATGCTGCTTTCTCTTTTTTCCTCGGACTTCCTTTGTTATAATAGCAAGCGATTTATAGTATATCATAGGTTCCGTTTTTCAGAAAAAGAGAGATGGAAGTTGCATTTTAGAAAGAAGGAGTATTATGTCATTTATCGAGGATGTAAAGGCAAAAGCCAAGTCAAAGATGAAAACGATAGTTTTGCCGGAGGCGGAAGACAAAAAGAACCCTTGAAGCGGCAGAGCAGATTAAGAAAGAAGGATTCGCAAAGCTCGTGCTTCTTGGAAACAAGGAAACTGTGGAAAAGGATGCACAAAGCTATGGATTTGATTTGTCCGGAATTGAGATTTTGGATCCGAAGACTTCTCCTTCTTTAGATGACTATATTGCTACTTTGGTAGAGCTTAGAAAGTCCAAGGGAATGACAGAGGAAGAAGCGAGAAAGCTTCTGACTGAGAGCAATACGTATTTTGGAGTAATGATGGTAAAGAAGGGAGATGCAGACGGCCTGGTATCCGGTGCATGCCATTCTACGGCAGACACGCTTCGCCCTTCTTTGCAGATTTTTAAAGACCAAGCCGGGAACAAAGCTGGTATCTGCTTTCTTTGTTATGGTGGTGCCGGATTGTCAGTTTGGAGAGAATGGAACGTTTGTTTTCTCTGACTGCGGTTTAAACCAGAACCCGACCGCCGAAGAGCTCGCTGCTATTGCCGAGTCCTCTGCCGAGTCTTTCCGATTCCTTGTAGGAAAGGAACCAAAGGTGGCTATGCTTTCCTATTCCACACTTGGTTCAGCTAAGCATGATGATGTGACAAAGGTACAGGAAGCGACCAGAATTGCAAAAGAAAACAATCCTGCTTTACTTTTTAGAGGGTGAGTTACAGCTGATGCGGCACTGGTAGAATCTGTTGCTTCTCTTAAGGCTCCGGGATCCAAAGTGGCAGGCCATGCCAATACTCTGATTTTTCCCGAATTTGGATGCAGGAAATATTGGTTACAAGCTTGTTCAGAGACTGGCTAAGGCAGAGGCCTATGGTCCGATGACCCGGGGAATTGCAAGGCCGGTCAACGACCTGTCCAGAGGTTGCAGTGCGGAAGATATTGTCGGCGTTGTTGCCATTACTGCAGTGCAGTGTCAGCTCTATGATTGATCTTTAGTGGAATAGAGGTCTTCTTTATCCGACTTTTTATTTTTTTGCTTAAGATTCATATCTGTGAAAAAGATTTCTTAATACGAGTATCAGAGAGTGATATTCGAAGAAAAATACATCATATTTTTGGAGGTTCTATGAAAATCTTAGTAATTAATTGCGGTTCTTCTTCCTTAAAGTATCAGCTGATTGATATGGAAGGAGAAAAGGTACTGGCAAAGGGACTTTGCGAGAGAATCGGTATCGCCGGTTCCAAAATGAAACATCAGGTTCCGGATCAGGAAGACTATATTGTGGAAACGGATATGCCGGATCATTCTGTAGCTGTAAAGTTGGTTTTTTGATGCTCTTACGGGAGAGCACGGCGTAGTGAAGTCTGTGGATGAGATTACAGCTATCGGTCATCGTGTACTCCATGGCGGAAACAAGTTTACCGAGAGTATTGTGGTAAACGAAGAGGTGAAGAAAGTTATTCGTGAGTGTTTTGATCTTGGTCCTTTACACAATCCTGCAAATCTGATGGGCATTGAGGCTTGTGAGAAGGTTGTTCCCGGTAAGAAGAATGTAGCCGTATTCGATACCACCTTTGGAATGACTCTTCCGGAGAAGGCATATTTTTTTATGCGATTCCTAAGGAGTACTACGATAAGTATGCTATCCGTCGCTATGGCTTCCATGGAACAAGCCATGCTTATGTATCTCAAGAAACCATTCGTTTCGGAGGTTTGGATCCGGAGAAGGCGAAGGTTATTGTTTGCCACTTAGGAAATGGAGCATCTATTTCCGCATCGATCGGTGGTAAGGCGGTGGATACCTCCATGGGGCTAACTCCGCTTGAGGGTCTGATCATGGGAACCCGTTCCGGAGATGTGGATGGTGCTGTAATTCAGTTTATTGCAAACCACGAGAACAAGACTGTAGATGAGGTTTTAAACATTTTTAAATAAGAAATCCGGTGTTCTTGGAATGACAGGTATTTCTTCCGACTTTAGAGATATTGAAATTGCTGCGGAGAATGGTGATCACATGGCTGAAGTTGCTCTTGATGCATTCCGTTATAGAGTGGCGAAGTATATCGGAGCTTATGTTGCGGCAATGAACGGTGTTGATGCTATTGCATTTACTGCCGGTGTAGGAGAGAATGATAAGGTTACCAGAAGACTGGTAACGGAACAGTATCTTTCTTATCTTGGAGCAAAAGATTGACCCGGAAAGAAATGATGTAAGAGGAAAGCAGAGATTAATTTCCACTGATGATTCCAAAGTTAAGATTTTCCTTATTCCTACAAATGAAGAGTTGGCAATTGCAAGAGATACAAAGCGCTTAACGGAGTAAAGTAGATTCTTTTATAAATTAGAAATTTATGCTTGCTTTTTACCGCAAGATAGTGTATTTTATCATGAGTGTGTTTTTCGACGGGACTGTCTTTTATTACTTTACCCGTTAAAGGCGTGAGGAAGGGCTCACGTTATGATTAAAAAAAGCATGAGCAAATCTACCGATGTTAAGTCGGTTAAGACGGGAGGTGTAAATATGTCTATTTGTCCAAAAAATAAATCATCCAAGGCCCGCAGAGACAGCAGAAGAGCAAATTGGAAGATGGGTGCTACTAACCTTGTAAAGTGCTCCAAGTGTGGTGCGTTGGTTATGCCTCATAGAGTTTGTAAAGCTTGCGGTTCTTACAATAAGCGTGAGATTATCAAAGTAGAGGACTAAAAAACAAAGGGGGTTTCCGTGAGGGAACTCCTTTATTTTTGAAAAAGTAAGATAGAATCAGGGGCTACTTTATGTATTCAATTTAAAAACAAAAATTATTCCTAAAATTACTAGACTTGTGCACAATCTAATGATAATATACCAACGAACAAAGATTCAAACACTTAAGTTTATAAGAAAAGGAGATTTATCATGAAAAAATATGTTTGTACAGTTTGCGGTTATATCTATGATCCGGAAGTAGGTGAAGAGGGTGCAGGAGTTGCAGCCGGAACAGCTTGGGAAGATGTTCCTGAAGACTTCCTTTGCCCGCTTTGCGGAGTAGGCAAGGACCAGTTTGAAGTTTCTGAGGATTAATTTCAAAATCGAAAATTCCGAGATGTAAGGTTGGAAAAAAGCGGTAGAGGAGAAATAGCGATGTATTCATGCAGAAAAATCACAGATGACTTAGTATATGTAGGAGTAGATGACAGAAGACTGCCTCTCTTTGAAAATATTTTTCCTCTGGATAGAGGTGTTACATACAATTCCTATCTGCTTTTAGATGATAAAACAGTTTTAATGGACTGCTGTGATCAGACAGTTGCCCATCAATTTCTGGAAAATGTTAATTTTGCATTGGGAGGAAGAACGCTGGATTATCTGCTCATTCATCATATGGAGCCGGATCATTGCGGTTCGATAGAAGAGATTTTTAGAAGATATCCTAAAATGAGTATCATTGCCAATATGAAGACTTTTTCAGATGCTGGATCAGTTCTTCTCTTTGGCGCTTCCGGAAGAACAAAAGCTGGTAGTGAAAGACGGTGAGGAGTTTTTCTTTTGGAAAGCACAGCTTTAAGTTCCTTTTTGCTCCGATGGTGCACTGGCCTGAGGTTATGTTCTCCTATGATACAACGAATTCCATCCTGTTTTCAGCGGATGCATTTGGAGTCTTCGGTTGTAACAATGGAAATATTTTTGCGGATGAGCAGAATTACAAGGAGAAAGATTTCTTGGATGATGCAAGACGCTATTATGCCAATATTGTAGGAAAATACGGTCAGCAAACACAGGCGGCATTGAAAAAAACTTCAGCTTACCCTATAAAGATGATTTGTCCTCTTCACGGCCCAATTTGGAGAGAAGATATTTCGTTTATCATTGATAAATATGATTTATGGTCCCGTTATGTTCCGGAAGAACAGGCCGTACTTATCCTGTACAATTCTGTTTACGGTCATACGGAGTCCATTATTAACTATTTTGCTATGGAACTGGGGAGCAGAGGGATTCGGAATATTCGAATTTATGATGTTTCGAAAACGGAAGTTTCTTATCTTATCGCAGAAGTTTTTCGTGCCAGCCATATTGTTCTCGGGGCAACAACTTATAACAACGGGCTTTTCCCGAAAATGGAGAGCCTGTTGACGGATATGAAGAATTTAAATGTTCAAAATCGTAAGCTCGCTATTATTGAGAATGGAACTTGGGCACCGCAGAGCGCCAAACTTTTAAAGGGAATTTTGGACGGTATGAAGGATATATCCTATATTGGTGAATCTCTTACCGTTAAGTCTTCTACGGTTAACAGGGAAGCTTTTAGAAAACTTGGCTGATGCAGTAGCGGATGATTTGTTAAAAGTAAGAAAGACAATTTTATTTTGATATAATATCTTTATAAGATTTAAAAAAATGTAAGTCATGAGGTATTTCGGAATTTTTCCGTTTACCTTGTGGCTTTTTGTCAATCCCAAATTTTTCTTGTAATAGACCTGCAAAGTGGTATAATTGAACCAAATTTTTTTATAGAAAAATAGGAGGATTATGAGAATAAAAATCTTTTTCTCTTGATTTTATTTCTGATTTCCATTTCTCTTCAGGCTTGTAAAAGTAAAGAGCCTCTCCAGTATAAAAGTCAACAAGACTCCCGAGTTGCAACAATATGAATCTGAATTGGCTGAAAAAGCGGAGTTTCAGGAATCTTTGGCTAAAGAGAGCATAGAGGCAAGAGAAAAAGCCGAGGAAGAAGAGAAAGCAAAGGAAGCGTTGATTTGGAAGAAAAAAAGGAAGTCGGAAAGAAAAAGACAGAAAGTTAAAGGAATATATCTGACTGACAATACTGCAGGTTCTGAGCGGGTATATGAAATTCTTCAGTCTATGAAAAACACGGAGTTGAATGCCGTGGTAATTGATGTAAAGAATGATGACGGAAGAATCAGCTTCAGATTGGACAATCCGAAACTTCGTGAAATCGGTTCGGACACGGAAATCATACCGGATATATCCGGACTCCTGAATGCTTTTCATAATGAGGGAATTTATGTTATTGCCCGCATTGTTTGTTTCAGAGACCCCTACATCGGAACGAAACATCCCGAGTGGATGAATCAGAAAGCGGATGGTAGTCTTTTTGTCGATAACAGCGGTATGAACTGGGTCAATCCATACCAGAAGGATTACTGGGAATATATTGCTCTAATCGGTGAATCTTGTGCAGACCTGGGATTTGATGAAGTACAGCTGGATTATGTGCGTTTTTGTACGGAAAAAAAGGAATGCAGGAGGTGGTTTATCCGGAGGAGGCACAGTCGGACAAAAACAAAGATTATAACCGAATTTGTACAATTTATTTCTGATCGGATGGCGAGCAAACAGGTTTTCTTTTCAACTGATGTATTCGGCACCATTATCGGCTCTTATGTGGACAGTATGTCAGTAGGGCAGGATTATTCACTTATGGCCGGTTGTGTAGATTATATGTGCCCTATGATTTATCCTTCTCATTACGGAAATGGAAATTTTGGGATAGAGTATCCGGATACGGAACCCTATAAGACCATTGAAGGAGCGCTTCGTGCTTCTAAGAAAGATTTGTCTTTGGAAATGCGGGACGGAGAATATCAGGCTGTTGTTCGTCCCACGGTTACAGGGATTTACGGCTTCCTATCTTCAACATTACATTTCTTATGGAAAAGAGCAAATCAGAGCTCAGATTCAAGCGGTTTACGATAGTGGATATGATGAGTGGCTGATTTGGAATGCGGCGAATAACTATGATTTTTTTCCGCCTTTCTGACAAAAAGAAGAAGCAGAGCGGATTGAAACACAGAGATAATGAAAAGAATGGCAAAAGAAGAGATTAAAAGAAGTTCCTGTTCAAGAAGAGGAAAAAGATTTTAAGATACAGGATGAACTAAGTAAACTCCCGAAGCTTCCGGGGGTTTATTTAATGCACGGGCCTATGGATGAAATTATATATGTCGGTAAGGCGAAAATACTTCGGAACAGAGTAAAGCAATATTTTCAAAAGTCATATAAAAAATCCATTAAAATCCAGCAAATGGTATCTCAAATTCAACGTTTTGAGTATATCGTGGTCGATTCTGAATTGGAGGCCTTGGTTCTGGAATCCAATCTGATAAAGGAATTTAAACCGCGGTACAACACTGTTTTAAAGGACGATAAAAGCTACCCGTATATTCGTTTTAGTGTGGAGGAGGCATATCCGCGCTTATTTATAACGCGATCGAAGAAGAATAAAAGATCCAAATACTACGGACCCTATACTTCCGTAGAGCAGGTTCGGGAAGTAATAGAACTTCTGCGTAAGACGATTCAGATTCGAAACTGTAACAAGGTATTCTCAGAAGAAAAACCGCTGTCCCGCCCTTGTCTTTATTACGATATGGGACAATGTGGCGCTCCTTGTGTCTTGAAACAAAGCAGAGAAGAGTATAGGGCATTGATTCCCAAAGTATCCGATTTTTTGGCCGGAAAAACAGAAAAAACAATTAAGGAAATGGAAGCAAAGATGCAGGAAGCCTCGGATAACTTGGACTTTGAAAAGGCTATGGAATACCGTGATTTGATTAGCGCCATTCACACGGTGGAAAATCGCCAAAAGATTACTGCGTTAGACGGGAAGATCGGGATATTTTTAGGGCTTAGAAGAGATCATAGTGACTGCATTATACAGATTTTTCTTTGTTCGTGATGGAAAAAAATCATCGGAAGAGATCATAGTTTTTTTAAAGATTGACGATGAAGATAGTGATGAGGAAATATTATCTCTTTTTCTTAGGCAGTTTTATAACGGCACTCCCTTTATTCCGAAAGAAATACATTTGCCTTGCAGTCTTCCGGATCAGGACATAATAGAGGAATGGTTAAGTCAGATAAAAGGGAAAAAAAGTACGTATTGTGAATCCCAAGCAGGGAGATAAGGAAAAGTTGGTGGAGTTGGCCGGTAAAAATGCCGGGATACTGATGCTTCGCTATGTAGAGAAATACAGAAAGGAAAAAAAGAAACAGGAACTTGCTCTTGTAGAGCTTAGAGATGCAATAGGAATGCGCGAAATTCCTGTAAGAATTGAATCCTATGATATTTCCAATACATCCGGTGCATTAACTGTGGGATCCATGGTTGTATATCAGGATGGAAAAGAGAAACCGAATGATTATCGAAAGTTCAGGATCCAGTCCGTGATAGGACAAGACGACTACGCTTCCATGAGAGAAATGCTTTATCGACGTTTCTCTCACGGCTTGAAAGGAAAAGAAAGATAATTTGCAAAAGGGGAAAACAGGATGAGCTTGGTTCTTTCTCCCAGTTTCCCGACCTCATCTTGATGGATGGAGGAAAGGGACAGGTCAGGGATATGTCTTTCCGTGCTGGAAGAACTGAAGATTTCCATTCCCGTTTGCGGTATGGTGAAAGGATGATCATCATAGAACAAGAGCCCTTTTTAGTTGATTTTTCACGAGGTACCCGTTTCCAAGCACAGTGCATGCTTTAAGCTTTTGACTCGGATTCAGGATGAGGGTGCATCGGTTTGCAATCACATACCATCGCTCACTCAGAGGGAAAGAACAGATTCACTCTCTTTTGGATGATATCAAAGGGAGTTGGGGCCGCAAAGGAAGAAAAGCTTTACTCAGAAAAATTCCATGATTTATCAGGAATCAGTCGGGCAAGTTATGAAGAAATTCGCTCGATTCCGGAAATGGATGAAAAATCAACGGAGGCTGTTTTGCACTTTTTTCAGAACAGGAAAGAGGAATTATTCGAAAAAAATGAACGAAGACATAGAATAATAGCCAATATAGACAATTTTATTGTTTTTGATTAATTCATAAATAATAGTTATATTCATTTGTAAAAAAATGGGAAATTTATTAGAATGAGATAGTTAAGAGTCTAGGAACCAAAGGAGAACGCAAAGTGATTAAGACAATTTTACTCAAACAGCATATTGGTGCTCCTACCACTGCTGTTGTGAAAGTGGGGGACAGTGTAAAAAGAGGAACCCTTCTTGCGGTGCCGGAAAAGTTGGGTGCCAACGTGTTTTCCAGCGTGGATGGTGTGGTAAAAGACATCACGGAAGAGGCAGTTATCGTGGAGGCCTCTCCGGAACAAAGTGATGCTTTTTGAACCCATTTCCGGGGAGGACTATCTTTCCTTGGTTAAGGCGGCAGGTATTGTGGGAATGGGAGGAGCCGGATTTCCCTACTGCCGTAAAACTGAATATTGACTTAAAGGGAGGATATATTCTGGTAAACGCTGCAGAATGTGAACCTCTTCTTGAGCACAATATGAAACAGATTTTGGAACAACCGGAGAAAACCATTCGAGGAATTCACTATGCTATGAAGATTAGCAATGCTGCAAAAGCGGTGATTGCCATCAAGAAAAAGCATGAGAAAGAAATCAACTTACTCTTGGAGCGCCTTGCCGACTTCCCGGATATTACCTTACATCTTCTTCCGGATATTTACCCTATGGGAGAAGAGAGAGCGGTAGTTCGTGAGGTATTAGGGAAGTTACTGCCTCCGACAGCCCTTCCGTCCGAGGCGGATGCCGTGGTTATCAACGTGGAAACCTGCTTAAGGGTCGCTGAGGCGATTGAAGACAAGAAGCCGTCTTTCCTGAAGAACATCACGGTTGGAGGAAAGCTGAAGAAGGGTACGGAATCGCAAGTCTTTATGGATGTACCGGTAGGTACTACTGTAGGGGAACTTATCGAAATGGCCGGAGGAATTGACGGAGAGTATGGAGAGATTATTCTCGGAGGACCTTTTACAGGTTCTGCAGTTTCTCCTTCCACTCCGATTACCAAGACCAGCGGCGGCATCCTTGTTACAGAGCCGTTCCCTAACCTAAAGGGAGCGAAGATGGGCGTTCTCATCTGTGCCTGCGGTGGTAACATGGATAGAATGGAAGACCTTTGCAAGAAGTACAATGCCGTTCTTACGGATGTACAGGCATGCAAGCAGGCTACCGATGTGCGCGGAACCTTAAAGTGTGAGAATCCCGGAAATTGCCCGGGTCAGGCACAGAAGATTTTGCACTTTAAGAATGCGGGATGTACGGATATCCTGATTGGTAACTGTAGTGACTGTACGAATACGGTTATGGGATCTGCACCGAAGATGAACTTAAATGTACATCACCAGACCGACCATATTTTGGAGACGGTAGGAATGGAGCCGATGCGCTACCTTACAAAATCCAAAACAGTAGAGCAACTTCCGGTAAATGAGGCGGGAAGACAGATTCCGTTCCCTAAGGAAGACGCAAAGGAAACAGAGACTGAAAAGAAAGAATTCAGTTTCAGCACCCAATTAGATGATGGACTGTTCCATATCCGTATAGAGGAAGGGCAGGATATTCATATAGAATTTTCATAAAAGAAAGGAAGAGTGCAATGTCTATTTCAGCAGAGTATGCAGAAGAGCATAAAAGCAGTCCGGCAGTCTTATGCTGCAGGGCAGAGGAAGGAATCGTCCTTACCAACCACAATCTGGAAGATCCCGAGATTTTTTGATGATTTGGTTGATCAGGGACTCTTAAAGCTGGATGGCTGCCTTACAATTGGAGAGGTATTGGGAGGAAAGCTGTTAAAGACTTCGATTCTTTGACCCCTCTTACCAAGGATTTGGTAGAGCTAACAGCACAGGCAGGAGAGCCGGCAAAAGAAGAGGGAAAGAAAGAGGAGGCTGTTGCAGTTCCTCAAGGAAATCCTCAGCTTGGCGGAAGTCTGAAGATTCATATCGGAGAAGGAAAGGGAATTGATATTCAGATTCCGGTAGGGAGCTTTAGGCGGAGTATCCGGTATTCCCCGGTATGGCTACTGTCGCTGCAGGAGGAAGTACTTCCGCCCCGGTTGAGCAGGAAGAAGTAATTGTTCGCTCTTTGGTAAGAAAACATTTTAAGATTACCGAGGTAAAAGCGCGGCCCTGAAACGAAGCTCGAGGGAACTGTTCTTACCATTCGTGAGGGCATTGAGGCGGAAGCGGTAGCTTCTCAGGAATTAGTAGAAAAGCTCGAGTTGGAAATCATTACTCCTGACAAAGTATCATACTTTCTCCAATACCATTATGGATGTGCAGCCGATTGCAACCAAAGAGGGAGATGATGAAATTGGATATGGAACAACTAGGGTTTTAGATGGTGTAGTTATGGTTGTTTCCGGAACTGATTCTACCGGTGTGCAGATTGGAGAGTTCGGTTCTTCCGAAGGATATCTTGATGAAAATATTATGTGGGGCCGTCCCGGTGCACCGGATAAGGGCGATATCTTTATCAAGACCAATGTAATCATTAGAGAAAAAGACCAACATGGAGCGTCCGGGTCCTTTGGCAGCTCATACCGCTACCGATTTGATTACCGATGAAATCAGAAAGGCATTAAAGAAAGCGGAAGAGAGTCTTGTTGTCGATACAGAGACATTTAACCAGGTTAGAAGACCGGGTAAGAAGAAGGTGGTTATCGTTAAGGAAATCATGGGACAAGGTGCGATGCATGACAACCTTATTCTTCCTGTTGAACCGGTTGGTGTTCTTGGTGCAAAGCCGAATGTAGACCTTGGAAACGTTCCGGTTGTGGTTTCTCCGCTTGAAGTACTGGATGGCTGTATCCATGCTCTAACCTGTATCGGACCGGCATCTAAAGAGATGTCTCGTCACTACTGGAGAGAGCCGCTCGTATTGGAAGTATTGCACGACAAGGATGTAGACCTTGCTGGGGTTGTTCTTGTCGGTTCTCCGCAGATTAATTCCGAGAAGTTCTATGTTTCCCGCCGTGTAGGGTATGACACTGGAAGCAATTGGTCCGGACGGTGCTTTTTGTTACTACCGAGGGATTCGGAAACAACCACATTGATTTTGCAAGCCATATCGAGCAGATCGGTAAGAGAGGCATCAAGGTTGTAGGTATGTCTTTCTGTGCCAACCAGGGGGCACTTGTTGTAGGTAACAAGTATATGAATGCTATGGTGGATAACAACAAGTCCGAGGCCGGTATTGAAAACGAGATTCTTGCAAACAATACCCTTTGTCCGGAGGATGCAATCCGTGCCTTAAATATGTTAAAGGCGGAAATGATCGGCGAAGAAGTGAAGAAAGCGGAACGTAAGTGGAATCCGAATGTCAAGGCGCAGAACGTAGAATTGATTTCCAATGTTACCGGAAAACCGATCCAGCTTGTGGAGAATGAAACTTCTCTTCCCATGAGTGATAAGTTTAAGGAAAAGTACTTAAACTCCTGATGCCGAAGTACACGGATAAACTCATTTATATGGAAGGTGTCATTGTGGAAGTTCATGATGGCGCTGTGGGAATTGATTTAAAGGGGCGTCTAGGCTTTTTTTGAAAATTCCCATGCGGATGTTGATTTCGGATTATGAAATCAAAGTCGGGCAGGAAGTAGGCTTTAATATGAGCTTTATAGAACAGCTCGGTCCGGAAGTAAATGAGAAATACATTAGTAATATTCAAAAAGCATAAAGAGCTGTAGAATATTCACATAAAAATACAATGAAAGGAGAAAGACATGGATTTTACAGTAGTAAAAAGGGATGCAGTCTGAAATCTTTGTTCCTGTTACTCCTCCTCCTGTTTGGGCACCGGTAACAGAAGCCTTTAAAGGATATGGTAGTGGCCATCGCTACTGCTGCCGGAGTACATCATAAAGATGATAAGAGATTTAATCTTGCCGGTGACTTTACATTCAGAATCATCAAGGACACGATGCCTTCCAGTGAGTTAATGGTATCTCACGGAGGATATGATAATAGTGATGTTAATAAAGATATCAACTGTATGTTCCCGATTGACAGACTTCATGAACTGGCAAAAAATGGTGTAATTAAGGGGGTAGCTCCGGTACACATTGGATTCATGGGTGGTGGCGGAAACCAGGAAAAATTTAAGAACGAAACCGGTCCGGCTATTGCGAAGATTTTAAAGGATGAGGGCGTGGATGCCGTAATCCTTACCGCTGGCTGAGGAACTTGCCATCGTTCTGCCGTGCTTGTGCAGAGAGCTATAGAGGAGGCTGGCATACCGACAATTATCATTGCCGCCCTTCCTCCTGTCGTAAGACAGACCGGTACTCCCCGAGCAGTTGCTCCTCTCGTTCCGATGGGTGCAAATGCAGGAGAGCCAAATAATATCGAAATGCAATACAATATCGTAAAGGATACCTTGGAGCAGCTTGAAGAAATCGAGTCTGCAGGTAAGATTGTTCCCTTACCTTATGAGTATGTTGCAAAGGTATAAACGAGTTACCGCACCATACGCGAGCGATACTCGTTATGAACAAGATGCCTCAGGCTTCGCCTGCGCCACTTGTTAAGAATAAGAGTTTGCTTACCTTGTAAGTGATAGTTCTTATGAAATATCGAAAAATCGGAAGCATATTTTTATGCTTCCGATTTTTTAAAATCTGGGATAAACTAAGAAAGAATTTCTTGTTCCATATTAACGAAAGAAATTAAAATGGAAAAAACAATAGAAAAAAAGCAAAAAGAATTAGAAAAAAATACAAAAGAAATAGAAAAATGCATAGAAAAAAATGTAGTAGAAAAATGTAATAGATCAATACAATAGATAAACACAATAGAAATAACAATGGTTAAGGGAAAAGAAAAAGGGAGAAGGGAGAATTTATGTATGGAAGAAAAGAGTACTTAGGGACCTTAAGTATAAAGGCTTTCCATGTGAGAGAGGCAGTAGTTGGGGATAGATTTTCATTGAGTAAGGGAGAAGCAAACGAATATAGCCTGCAATATAATCCGGCTGTTTTTAGAAGAATTTGCTAAGGAAGAATCTCTTATTCATTCCTATTCTTTGCAACTTGTTCCTAAAGAAGGCCGCCATATTCCCATTCATTCCATTATGGATATTATTCCGATTTCCACCAAGGTTTTGGGAAAAATCGGGGAGGGAATAACCCATACTCTGACGGGGATCTATATTGTCCTTACCGGAACGGATACGGAGGGGAATTATGTTTCCGCTTTTGGTAATTCCGATGGATTTCTGGATGAACAGATTGTTTTTGACCGTGCGGGAACGCCGGGAAAAAGATGATTTGATTTTGCTTTTGGATGTCTGTTTAGAGGCAAAGGCAGGTTATGCTCGTTCGGGACCGGATGCCTGCCATAGACTTTGCGATAATTTTTGTCAGGAGATTCGACAGCTTTTAAAAAAGAAGAACGGGATGTATTGTACGGAAAGACATGATTATCGGGATATAGAGAGACCGGGAAAAGATAAGGTAGTACTTGTGAAACTGGTGAGCGGACAGGGAGCCATGTATGACACGCATTTTCTTTCTCCGGAACCTTCCGGTTTTAACGGAAGTCATTCGATTATAGAAAGTACCGGATCTCCGGTTATTTTATCCCCAAATGAATATCGGGATGGAGCAATACGGGCATTGTATTAAAGACAGATTTGTTTATTTGTTATAGGAGAAAAATATGGGAATAGGACCTTCGACAAAAGAAACAACCTTACATCATTTTCGGGATCCCTTGGTGGATGAACTTTGTGATGATACAGATATCGATTTTGCAGGAGTTATTGTGGCTGGAATCCCTCAGGACAATGTCAATAAATATTTTACCGGAGACCGTATAGGTGCTTGGGCTGAAGCGATGCGTGTAAAGGGGGCCATAGTCAGTGAAGACAGCTGGGGAAACAGCAATGTTGATTTTGCTCATGCCATTGAGGAAATCGGAAAAAGAGATATTGCGGTGGTCGGTATATCCTTTGTGGGGGTACAAGGTGCATTTGTAGTAACGAATCAGTATATGAATAATATAGTGGATATTAATAAAAGTGCGGAAGGTGTGGAGACCAATGTTGTCGGGAAAACAATCTTGTTCGAAGCGATGCAAAAAAAGCAAAGGCCATTTTAAAATTAAAAAAATGAGATCGGTAGAGAGATAGAGTGATAGTGCGTATGGAAGGAAAACATTTTATTATTGGTACTGCAGGGCATATTGATCACGGAAAAACAGCCTTGGTAAAGGCCTTAACAGGATATGATACGGATAGGCTTAAGGATGAGAAAAAAAGGGGAATGACCATAGAACTGGGCTTTACCTCTCTTTCTCTTTTCTCAGGAGAGAAAATCGGACTTATTGATACCCCGGGACATGAAAAATTTATACGCACTATGGTTGCCGGTGCAATGGGGATGGACCTCGTACTGCTTGTTATTTCCGCAAAAGAAGGAATCATGCCGCAGACTGTTGAGCACTTGGCTATACTCCGTCTTCTTAATGTGACGAAAATAGTTGTAGTATTGACTATGATTGACTTGGTCGATGCAAGTATAGTGCAAAAAAGAAAAGAAGAAATCAAGGAATTTTTTAAAGCGGAAAAGATAGAGATTTTTCCGGTTTCCGCCTATACGGGAGAGGGGATTCAAGACTTAAGTACATACCTGTCAAAAAAAGCGGGAGAGGTAGAGGGGAAATCCATACGGGGTAGCTTTCGAATGCCGATAGACCGCGTTTTTTCTGTTGCCGGAGCAGGAACAATAGTGACCGGAACGGCACTTTCCGGTCGTGTTTTCAAAAGTAATACAGAAGCAGAAAATGAGACAAAATGGGTTCTTTATCCCGAGGAAAGAGAAATACGAATCAGAAATATTCAGGTTCATGGAAAGGATGCGAATTGCGCTTATGCCGGGGAGAGAGTGCTTTTAAATCTCCAAGGAGTAGAGAAAGAGCAATGTTATAAGGGAGAGCTTATCGGAGAAAAAGGGGCACTACAGCCAAGTTCTCTTTTTGATTGTCGCATTGAAAGTATTCGTGGAACTGCCGGAGACATACACCATAATCAAAGGATGGAAATTCTTCTTGGAACAGCCCATATTCCTTGTAAAGTTGTATTTTTAGAGGGAGATAGAATCAAAGAGGGAGAATCCGTACTTGTACAGCTTCAGTTAGAAGAAAAAAACCGTAGCGGTTTTTCGGAGAACGATTTATCTTGCGTGATGAATCTCGCTCTATGACACTTGGCGGAGGAGTGGTACTTGATCCTTGTCCTAAAGGAAGGCATAGGAGAGGACGCTTTCCTCTTGCATATCTTGAAAGCATGGAAACGGGAGGAGGAAGCTCTTCTCCATTCCTATTTAAAGAAAAGAAAAAAAGAAGGTTTGTTTCTATCTCGGAATTAAAGAGGCAATTTAGCGGATTCTCAAGAATACAGGCAATTTTAGGGGAGGAAGCCTCTATATTATTTGTTATTGTGATAAACGGTGAAGCATATGCTATTCTTTCGGAAGAGGAAGAATTAATACGGAAAGAGGTAGAGGATTATCTTCACGAATTCCATAAGAAAAAAATCCTTATAAATTGGGTGAAAAGCCTATGGTACTGTACAGCAGGCTTTTTTCTTCTTATAACAAAAATACCTATAAGGCACTTCTTAGAAGCTGGGAAGAGAAGAAACGTTTTCGTTTCGGGGAAGATTTTATAGCCTTAGTCGGATACAAAATGGTTAAGGATGAAAAGTATACGAAAATTGCCAATGCCCTTGTGAATGATATGCAAAAAGCAAAGTTCAGTTTCATAAAACTCTCCGAGCATTTTTGGCCTCCGGAAGAAAAAAAGCTATTGCCTGACGTTATTGCAAGTCTGGAAAATAAAGGGACTCTTGTGCAATTAGATGGAGAATACTATACGCTTAGAAAACTCTTCGAAAGCTTAAAGAATTTTTCTCTGGAAAAAATGGAAAAAGAGGGAGAAATCACCATCGATGCTCTAAGGGAAGAGTTCGGAATCTCTCGAAAAAATGCGAAGCTTTTCTTTAAGGCAACGGATAAAATAGGAATCACAAAGGACAGAGGCTTTGAAAGCGCGCGCTCTATGCCTTGACGAGACTTGAAGTTTGGATATACAATAAACTGCATTGTTGTAGGAAGATAGAGGTGAAACATGGCAAGATATAATCATGCGCAAGTGGAAAAGAAGTGGCAGGAATTCTGGGAGAAGAATCCCATTAATCCGAAGGATGATAAGAAAGAAAAATACTACTGTTTGGATATGTTCCCGTACCCTTCCGGATCCGGCTTACATGTAGGACACTGGAGAGGGTATGTGATTTCCGATGCCTGGTCCCGTTACCAGCTGATTAAGGGAAAATATGTGATCCATCCGATGGGCTGGGACGCCTTCGGTCTTCCTGCAGAAAACTATGCTATTAAGATGGGCATTCATCCCTCTGTAACCACAAAAAAGAATGTGGAGAACATTAAAAAGCAACTGCACCAAATCAATGCGATTTATGATTGGGACATGGAGCTTAACACCACGGATCCGGATTACTTCAAGTGGACACAGTGGATTTTTGTGAAAATGTTTGAGAAGGGTCTTGCTTATGAGAAGGAGTTCCCAATCAACTGGTGTCCAAGCTGTAAGACAGGCCTTGCCAACGAAGAGGTGGTGGACGGAAAGTGCGAGCGATGCGGAACTGCAGTGACGAAGAAAAATCTTCGTCAGTGGATGTTGAAGATTACCGCTTATGCAGACCGTTTACTCGATGACCTTGACACTCTGGATTGGCCGGAAAAGGTGAAGAAGATGCAGGCCGAGTGGATTGGCCGTTCTTATGGTGCAGAGGTGGACTTTAAGCTGGAGAACTCCGAAGAGAAGATTACCGTCTTTACTACAAGGCCGGATACACTATACGGTGCGACATTCCTCGTTTTGGCTCCGGAGCATCCTTTGGTAAGGAATATTACTACAGTGGAGCAGAAGGCTGCAGTAGAAGACTATATTCAAAAGGCTGCAAACAAATCCAATGTAGATAGAATGGCTGTTACGGATAAGGATAAGACCGGTGTCTTTACCGGAGCTTTCGTTATCAATCCGATGAACGGAAAGAAGACCCCGGTTTGGATTTCCGACTATGTACTTGCTGACCACGGAACCGGTGCAATTATGTGCGTACCTGCGCATGATTCCCGTGACTTTGCCTTTGCAAAGAAATTTGATCTTCCGATTGTGCAAGTTATTTCCAAGGATGGAAAGGAAGAGGAACTTACAGAGGCTTATACGGAAGCAAGCGGTGTGATGATCAATTCCGGCGCTTGGAACGGACAGGAATCCTCCGTATTGAAAGAAAACGCCCCGGAAGAGATAGAAAAGAAGGGACTCGGTAAGAAGACAGTCAGCTATAAACTAAGAGACTGGGTATTCTCCAGACAGCGTTACTGGGGAGAACCGATTCCCATCGTGCACTGCCCGAAATGTGGAAACGTAGCGGTTCCGGTAGAGGAATTACCCTTAAAGCTTCCCGAGGTAGAGCATTATGAGCCGAGCGGAACGGGAGAATCCCCTGCCGGTATTCCCGAATGGGTAAACTGTAGCTGTCCGAAATGCGGCGGAAAGGCAAAAAGAGAGACGAACACGATGCCCCAATGGGCAGGCTCCTCTGGTATTTTATTCGTTATGTGGATAAATACAATGATAAGGAACTGATTAGCAGGGAAAAGGCGGATAAGTATCTTCCGGTAGATATGTATATTGGAGGAGTAGAGCATGCAGTGCTTCACCTGCTCTATTCTCGGTTCTGGACTAAATTTCTCTATGACATCGGTGTAGTCGGCTTTAAGGAGCCCTTCAAGAAGCTGTTTAACCAAGGCATGATTTTGGGACCGGACGGGCAGAAGATGTCTAAGTCCATGGGAAATGTAGTTTCTCCGGATGATCTAGTGGCAGATTACGGCTGTGATGCCTTGCGTCTTTATGAGCTTTTTGTCGGCCCTCCCGAGCTGGATGCCGCTTGGGACGCAAGAGGAATTGACGGTGTATATCGTTTCTTAAACCGTTTTTATTCTTTGGTGCTGGATTCCAAAGAAAAAAATGTAGCAGAGACAAAGGAAATGCTTCGACTTCGTCATAATCTCATTCACGACATTGAGGAGCGTTTTGAAAGCTTTAACTTAAATACCGTGGTTTCCGGTTTCATGGAGTATAACAACGCTATGCTGGATATCGCCAAAAGAGAAGGCGGAATGGATTTAGAGACTTTGAAGACGTTCTCTATTCTTCTTGCTCCTTTTGCACCGCATATTGCGGAGGAATGCTACCACTTATGCGGTGGAGAGACTTCCGTATTCTCCGCAAACTGGCCGGAGTACAGCGATAAGGAGAGAGAAGCGGATGAAATCAAGGTTCCGGTACAGATTAACGGGAAAGTGAAGACTGTACTCGAGGTGCCGAAGGATATCGATAAGGAGAGCATTTTAAAAGAGGCGAAGAAGGCTCTCGGAGATAAGCTTTCCGGCAATCTTATAAAGGAAGTCTATGTTCCGGGCAAGATTGTTAATTTTGTTGTAAAGTCATAATGGCTTTCTTACAATTTCTTGACTCTGTATAGAAATATTTTAGGAAGTTTTTCTACACAAAAAAAAATAATGTGGTATGATAAATGGCGTCGTTTTTTGAATTAATACGGCGCCTTTTTTTATACACTAACTTAAATATATAGAATAATAGAGGAACGATATGCTAGCAAGTCAAAGAAGATTGTCAAGAGAAGTGAATAGAGCGCAAGGCAGCTCCAGAAGCCGCAGCTCATCTCATACATATAGCGGGAAATACAGTAGAACAGGCAGAAGTAGCGGAAGGAGACCGAATAATAAAGCTCCTTTTCCTGCGGTCGCTGTTGGATTATTGGCTATAGTAGTGCTTGGTAGCGGTGTTTTTGCTCTAACCCGTTCGAAATCCAAGACAGAAGAAACAGAAACGGTAATCGAAACACAGGCTATAAATCCGAATGCAATTCAGAAGGATTTATATTTGGATTATTCCGCATTTAAGAAGGACGTGGAGCTTTTGAATTTAAAAGGTATGACAGAAGAGGAAGTGGAAGATTTTTCTTCGTAAGTCTTACCAGTGGAATATTGTGATTAAGAATGCTAATCCGAATATTCAATATTTTTTTCCATGCCGGAATTTCCTGAGCATAAAGAGAATAGCAGCTCTGATGACGGGGTAGATGACCAGGGAACTGAAGAAATTGTTAAAGTTGCAAACACTCTTTCCGACGTCAGCATTCGTCCGGAAAAAAACGGAATTCGCTATTCCGGATATGATGTCTGACAGTATCCATAATTTTGTAGGGCAGATTTTTACAAACTACAAGGAAAATATGGCTACGGAAAGCAGTACGGAAGAAAGTTCTACAGAAAAAGAGAAAAAGAAGAAAAAGAAGAAAGAAGAAACTACAAGTGAAACAGAGTCTCAAGTTATTCAGGCGGATTATGTTTTACAACTTCCGGATTTTAGTGATAAAGTTAACGATTATGTCAATCAGCTTGCTATTGTATGGAAGATGGCACCGCAAAACGGTGACATTACTTCCTACAATAAATCCACCGGAGAGTTTGAATTTGGCGGAACCAAGGACGGGTATGCTGTTAATGTAAGTGATACTGCGGAAAAAGTTATGGAATTAATTCGTGCTAAAAACTTTTCCGGGGAGGTGGAAACTGTTGGTTCTACAGTGCCTGCGTCAACAGCATCCATTAAGGATAAGTACAAAATCATCGCATCGGTAACAACAAAGACAACTTCCAATGAACTTCGGAATACGAATGTGAAGTTAGCTGCTGCCGCCGTAAATGGTACAGTTTTACAACCGGGAGAAGAATTTTCATTCAATACGGTTGTTGGACAAAGAACAGCTGAAAAGGGATATAAGCCTGCAGCGGCTTATAACCAGGGAGAGGTTGTGGAAGAAGTTGGCGGAGGTGTTTGCCAGATTTCTTCAACTCTGTATAATGCAGTATTTCGCGCAGGTCTTACCACAACTTACAGAAGAGCGCATACCTTTGCGCCGACTTATGTTACACCGGGAACGGATGCAACCGTTTCTTGGCCGGGACCGGATTATAAATTTGTGAATAATTCCAAGCATGCTATCGGTATTTTATCATGGTATTCCAACCAGACCGCTACAGTACAAATTTATGGCTTACCGGTACTTCCGGATGGTGTAAAATGGGAATTAGTCTCTGAAAAAGTAAAGGATCTTCCGGTACCTGCACCGCAGATTATTACTCCGGAGCAAGGGAAGGAGAGTAACGGCTCTGCAGGCTCCGAGTGGCAGGCATATAAAGTGATTACCAAAGACGGAAAGACCGAGAAGGTAAAAGACCACTATGCAAGCTATAAGGGACATACTCCTAAAAAATATACGCCGGGTACTACTGAGAGTACATCTGCCGGAGAGAGTACCGGCGCTTCTGCGAGTGTTTCCGAAAGTAAATCCTCGGAAACAAAGACGAGTGAAACAAAGGCTACAGAGACAAAGGCAAAGGAAACCAAGGAAGAGAATCCGGAGATTTCCAATGGCCCAAGCGGAAACAATACTGTAGTGACCAGCTCTGAAGATGTTATTTCCCCGGGACCGGGTGGAGAGTAAACATTAAAAAAACTTATTTCCGGTAATTGGCATATCTTATAGTTAGAAAAAGGGGCTGTAAAAAAATTAAAATAATAAAGAGATTCTTTGCAATATAAGTCTGAATGCGGGGTAGTCTGAGCCCGTCGGCACTTGCGAAAAAAACAAGAGAAACGCAGTTTTTCGCTTAGTATCCGTTACGTGGCGAAGCTAGCGAGAGCGTGCCCCAAGTTCAGACCTATATTGCTTAGAAAATTATTTTAATTTTTTTACAGCTCCTTTTTATATTTTTGTTTTTGTATTTTTGATAAAATAAAATTTCAAATGTTTAAAGTTTGTGCTTATAGCTAAGGTTAAATTGGAGAAATACAAGCTAATTAGATTGTGAAAGATTTAATAATTGTACTTATTGAGGAACGGAGGGAAAATTCATTGCTTTTTCAAAATGGGAATGTTATACTGTTTTTCGGTATGTGAGGCCTGAATTTTGGGCTTTAAGGATAATATTTCATTTTTTTCAGGAGGGTATTTATGGCAAGAAAAATGAAGACCATGGACGGTAACCAGGCTGCGGCTCACGCATCCTATGCGTTCTCGGAAGTGGCTGCAATTTTCCCGATTACTCCTTCATCCGTTATGCCGGAGCATGTGGATGAGTGGGCAACAGAGGGAAGACAGAACATTCTCGGGGAAACCGTACAGGTTACGGAGATGCAGTCTGAGGCAGGTGCTGCAGGTGCAGTACACGGTGCGTTGGCTGCCGGTGCTTTGACAACTACTTTTACAGCTTCACAGGGCTTGCTTCTTATGATTCCGGATATCTATAAGATTGCCGGTGAACAGCTTCCCGGTGTGTTTGATGTATCTGCTAGAGCTGTAGCTTCCCATGCGCTTTCCATCTTCGGAGATCACTCCGACGTTATGGCTTGCCGTCAGACCGGTGCTGCACTGCTTTGTGAATCCTCCGTACAGGAAGTAATGGACTTGACTCCGGTTGCACACCTTGCAGCTTTAAAGGGTAAGCTTCCTTTTATTAACTTCTTCGACGGTTTCCGTACTTCTCACGAGATTCAGAAGATTGAAGAGTGGGATTATGAAGACTTAAAGGATATGGTGGACTGGGAGTATATTGATGCTTTCCGTCAGAATGCCCTGAATCCGAATCATCCTGTGGAGAGAGGTTCTGCACAGAACCCCGATATTTTCTTCCAGGCAAGAGAGGCTTGTAACCCTTACTATGATGCACTTCCCGCTATTGTGCAGGAGTACATGGATAAGGTAAACAAGAAGATCGGCACAAACTACGCATTATTTAACTACCATGGTGCACCGGATGCAGAGCATGTTATCGTAGCTATGGGTTCTGTAAATGAAACCATTGAAGAGACCATTGATTATATGATTGAGAAGACCGGTGCGAAGGTTGGTTTAATTAAGGTTAGACTGTATAGACCGTTTGCAACCGATGCTTTCTTAAAGGCAATTCCGAAGACGGTGAAGACCATCTCCGTTTTGGATCGTACCAAGGAGCCGGGATCTATCGGCGAGCCTTTATACTTAGATGTTGTGGCTGCTCTTTCCGACAGCGAGTTTAAGAATGTGACCGTTCTTTCCGGTCGTTACGGCTTGGGTTCCAAGGACACAACTCCTGCGCAGATTGTGGCTGTATACAACAACAAGGAGAAGAAGAGATTTACGATCGGAATCAACGATGATGTAACACATCTTTCCTTAGAGGTTGGACCGGCTATCGTTACTACTCCTGCCGGAACTGTAAACTGTAAGTTCTGGGGACTTGGAGCGGACGGAACCGTTGGAGCAAACAAGAACTCCATTAAGATTATCGGTGACAATACGGATAAGTATGCACAGGCTTACTTTGACTATGACTCCAAGAAGTCCGGCGGTGTTACCATGTCTCACTTGAGATTTGGTGATAAGCCGATTAAGTCTACTTACCTCATTAAGAGAGCGGACTTCGTTGCTTGTCACAATCCTTCCTATATGACCAAGTTCAACATGGTTCAGGAGCTGGTTGACGGCGGTACCTTCCTCCTTAACTGTACATGGTCCAAGGATGAAGTGGAGAAGCATATCCCGGGTCAGGTTAAGAAGTACATGGCTGAGCACAATATCAAGTTCTACATCATTAACGGTGTAAAGATCGGTATTGAGACAGGCATGGGACCGACTCGTATTAACACCATTCTTCAGTCCGCATTCTTTACCTTAACCGGTATTATTCCGAAGGAGCAGGCTAACAAGCTCATGAAGGATGCTGCGGAAAAGACTTACGGCCGTAAGGGTGAAGATGTAGTTAAGAAAAACTGGGCAGCGATTGACGCAGGAGCAAATGCCTTCGAAGAAGTGGAAGTAAAGAAGGAATGGGCAAATTGCGCTGATGAAGGGCTTGAGTTTAAGACAAAGACTGAGGGAAGAAAAAGATATTCTTGACTTTGTAAACAATGTTCAGAATTATGTATCCGCACAGGAGGGTAATAATCTTCCCGTTTCCGCTTTCACAAGTTATGTAGACGGTTCTACACCGATTGGAACGGCTGCTTACGAGAAGCGCGGTATTGCAGTTAACGTTCCTGCATGGAATCCGGATAACTGTATTCAGTGTAACTTCTGTTCCTATGTTTGTCCTCATGCTGCAATTCGAGCATTTGCATATACCGAGGATGAGGCTGCTAAGGCTCCGGAAGCGGATCAGCAGAAGGCTATGAACGGAATGCCGAATTACAAGTTCGGTATCAAGGTTTCCGTGATGGACTGTGTAGGTTGCGGATCTTGTGCAAATGTATGTCCGGGAATGAAGGGCGAGAAGGCTCTTGTTATGTCCCCAATCGAGGACAACTTGGATCGCCAGAAGTACTTCGACTATGCAGTTAAGCTTCCTGAGAAGGAAGAGGTTATTGCAAAGTTTAAGGAGACTACCGTTAAGGGATCTCAGTTTAAGAAGCCGCTGTTCGAGTTCTCCGGTGCGTGCCCGGGATGTGGCGAGACACCGTATGCGAAGCTCATCACACAGCTTTTCGGAGAGAGAATGTACATCAGTAACGCTACAGGATGTTCTTCCATCTGGGGTAACTCTTCTCCTTCTACACCGTACACGGTAAATGCCAAGGGACAGGGACCCGCTTGGGATAACTCTCTCTTTGAGGATAATGCCGAGTTCGGATATGGTATGCTTCTTGCACAGAATGCTATCCGTGACAGATTAAAGAAGCAGGTTGAAAAGCTTGTAGAAGACAATAAGGACGCTACTGTTGTTGAGGCTGCTAAGGAATATTTGGATACCTTTTCTATCGGCGCAACAAACGGTACTGCTACAGAGAAGCTTGTTGCAGCATTAGCTGGCAAGACTGATGAAGTATCTAAGGATCTTCTTAAGCATAAGGATTTCTTAGGCAAGAAGAGCCAGTGGATCTTCGGTGGTGACGGTTGGGCTTACGATATCGGATTCGGCGGACTTGACCATGTTCTTGCTTCCGGAAAGGATATCAATGTTATGGTATTCGATACCGAGGTTTACTCCAACACAGGCGGACAGTCCTCCAAGGCTACTCCGACCGGTGCAGTGGCACAGTTCGCTGCCGGCGGTAAGGAGACCAAGAAGAAGGATCTTGCCGGAATCGCAATGTCCTACGGCTATGTTTATGTAGCACACATCGCTATGGGTGCAGATATGGCACAGACTGTTAAGGCTATTTCCGAGGCAGAGGCATATCCGGGACCGTCTCTTATCATCGCATACTCACCCTGTATCAACCACGGTATCAAGAAGGGTATGGCTAAGGCTCAGACAGAAGAGAAGCTTGCTGTTGAGGCAGGTTACTGGAATAACTTCCGTTACAACCCGCTTGGCGGAGACAAGAAGTTCAGCTTAGACTCCAAGGAGCCGAAGTTCGAATCTTATCAGGAATTCTTACAGGGAGAGGTTCGTTACTTATCCTTGGCTCTGAAAAATCCGGAGAGAGCAAAGCTTCTTGATGAGACAAACGAGAAGGAAGCTAGAGAGAGATACGAGAAGTTAAAGAGATGGGTTGAGTTATATAACAACTAATTTTTCAGATGACTTAATGCTGTAAGTGAGAAATATTCGAAGGGCTTACGGTTCTAAAAAGGAAGGGGCTTGCTCCTTCCTTTTTTCTATAAAATATTAATTTTTCAGTGCTTTTATTTTTATATGAATGGGATGCAATACAAAATGTAGAAGAGAGGGGATACAGAATGAAAAGGATATGTGATATAGAATGAGAAGGATAGGATGTGACATTATTCGGAATTAATGGTAAAATGAATCGATTTCGAGTATGAAAAGGGAGGAATAGCGTGAGAAAAGCCATTGTAGCCGTAGTGGGGCGTCCTAATGTGGGAAAATCCACTCTATTTAATACTATAGCCGGAAAACAGATTTCCATCGTCCAAGACACACCGGGTGTAACAAGGGATCGTATCTATGCAGAAGCTTCCTGGTTGAATTATCATTTTACCTTAGTCGACACCGGCGGGATTGAGCCGGTTTCCGATGATGTTCTACTTAAGCAGATGCGTTCCCAGGCGGAGCTTGCCATAGATACCGCAGATGTGATTATTTTTGTTACCGATGTGCGTAGCGGAGTTGTTGATGCGGACTATGAAGTGGCAAATATGCTAAGAAAGTCCAAAAAAAGCCGGTTGTGCTCTGTGTGAATAAAGTAGATAGCGTTAAAAAATTCGGAAATGACATTTACGAGTTTTATTCCTTGGCTTTGGGAGAACCCTTTGCCGTATCTTCTGCAAATCATATGGGAATTGGAGATTTACTGGAGGCGGTAGTTCAGCACTTTCCAAAGGAGGGGGAGGCTACGGAAGAGGATGATCGTTTAAAGATAGCACTAATCGGAAAACCGAATGTAGGAAAGAGTTCTCTAACCAATAAGCTATTGGGAGAAAATCGCGTAATCGTTTCGGATATTGCAGGAACGACTCGTGACGCTATTGATACGGAAATAATCCATAACGGAGTACCCTATGTCTTTATCGATACTGCCGGACTTCGTCGTAAAGGAAGAGTAACGGAAGATATTGAACGTTATTCTGTGATTCGTACTGTTTCTGCAGTGGATAGAGCCGACATTTGTATTGTTTTACTGGATGCTACAGAAGGGATTACGGACGGAGATACCCGTATTGCCGGTATTGCACATGAATCGGGAAAAGGTGTCATTTTGGCTGTCAATAAATGGGATCTTGTGGAGAAGGACGACAAGACCATGCAGGAGTTTACCAAGAAGCTTCGTGAAAAGTTTTCTTATATGGATTATGCGGAGATTCTTTTTATTTCGGCTGAAACAGGACAGCGTACACAGAAGATATTCGAAATGGTAGATAGAATTCATGAAAATCAGGTACTACGCATAAAGACCGGTGTCTTAAATGAAATTATGGCAAGAGCGACTGCTATGAAGCAGCCTCCTTCCGATAAGGGGAAAAGACTTAAGCTTTTCTATATTACGCAGGCTTCCGTTTCCCCTCCGACCTTTGTGATTTTTGTAAATGACAGAGAGTTAATGCATTTCTCTTATACTCGCTATATTGAGAATCAGATTCGAGAGAACTTTGGATTTAGAGGTACCCCAATACGTTTTATCATTAGAGAAAGAGGAGAAGAGAGCTAGATGCCGATACGGGAAATTATTATTTGCTTGCTTGCGGGCTATGCTTTCGGGAATATCCCGAACGGCTATTTGTATGCGAAAGCACATGGGATTGATATCTATAAGGAAGGGTCAGGGAATCCCGGAAGTACAAATATTCTTCGTACCTTGGGGAAAAAAGCCGGAATCACCGTGCTTCTTATGGATATTGCGAAGTGTATGTTGCCCATCTTCTTTATGGTACTTTTCTTTAAGCCGGAGAATGAAGACTTAAAAAAAGCCTGATTTTGATGACAACGGGAATAGGAGCGATTCTGGGGCATAATTTTCCCTGTATTCCCAAGGTAAAGGGAGGAAAAGGAGTGGCTTGTACAGGAGCTCTTTTGATTGCTCTATCCCCTCTTTATACTCTTTGCCTATTACTCTTTTTTATACTGGTTGTACTGATTACAGGCTATGTAAGCTTGGGATCAATGCTGGCTATTACGGTTTTCTTTCTCTCTGTTGTATTTTTCGGAAAAACTTCTCTACTGTTCCCGTTTTCGGGAGCGGTATATCTTCCCATGTGTGCTTTAAGTTTTCTTCTTATGGCAATGCTCATTTTTCAGCATAGAGGAAATATCAAGAGACTCTTAAATGGAACGGAAAATCGTTTTGGGAAAAAGAAGAAAGAGACTGGAAAAGAAAAGGAGCTGTTATGAAAATCACTGTGCTTGGTGCAGGAAGCTGGGGAACCGCCCTATCCATGACACTTTGGAAAAATGGGCATTCGGTTTATTTGTGGACACATGATGAAAAGGAAGCAAAGTATTTAAAAGAAAAAAGAAAATGTACGAATCTACCTGAAGTGGTCATTCCGGAAGAGATTACAATCCTTACTTCTTTAGAAGAAGCGGTAAAAGAAGGGGAAATTCTGATCTACGCAGTGCCTTCCATTTTTACAAGGTCCATGGGGGAGAGAACCCGAGTTTTTGTTCGGAAGGAACAGATCCTTGTAACGGTTTCCAAGGGTATAGAAGAGAGTACACTTTATACTATGACGGATATATTGGAAGAGTTCTTTCCGGAAAATAAAATTGCGGTACTTTCAGGTCCTTCTCATGCCGAGGAAGTTTCCCGCTTTATTCCGACAACCATAGTTTGTGCATCGAAGGATGAAGAGACGGCAAGAACAATTCAGTCGGCTTTTATCAGCGATACCTTCCGGGTTTACACCAATAAAGATGTGCTTGGAGTGGAAATCGGTGCGGCTTTAAAAAATGTCATTGCGCTTGCTGCCGGAATTGCAGATGGACTGGGTTATGGAGATAATACCATGGCAGCTCTGATTACTCGCGGTATTGCGGAGATTGCAAGACTCGGTCAGGCCATGGGCTGCCATTTGGAAACCTTTGCCGGACTTTCCGGAATCGGAGACTTGATTGTTACCTGTGCATCGAAACATTCCCGAAACAGAAGAGCGGGAATTCTCATTGGGCAGGGAGAGTCTTACGAAGAAGCGATGAAGGAAGTCGGTCAGGTAGTGGAGGGCGTGTATGCGGCCAAAGCGGCGAAAAAGCTTGGAGAAAAGTACCAAGTGGATCTTCCGATTGTCAAGGAAGTGAATGCGGTTCTTTTCGAAGGGAAAGCGGCGAAGGACGCAGTTTCCGACCTGATGCTAAGAGATCGAAGAAGCGAAAGTTCTGCTGTCAGCTATGATAAATAAAGAATATTCATAAAAGATGCAAGGTTTCTATTCACTGCATTCTTTTCTCTTCTTAGCGTGTATCGTGTGCAAAGCTTGCGATATCTCATTTATAATAGGTATTCCTTCGGGTTATAGTGAGATAAAGATTTCATAAAAAATGTTATAAAAAGAATTGACAAGCCTTGCACTCTTCCCTATAATACGGAAAGATTTTTAAGAATAAAGGGAGGATTGCAATGAAAAAAACAAATTAGTTTTGCCTTGGCTATGCTTATGGCTTTTGTCCTTAGCAGCATGTGGCGGAAATACAAAGAGTAGTAATGAAACAAGTGGAGCCGCTTCAGAAGCTGCAGGTGAGAAAAAAGCGGATGCCAGCGGAAAAGTATGGAAGATTGGCGCACAGGGACCTTTAACCGGCGGTGCTGCAGTTTATGGTAATGCCGTAGTGAACGGTGCTGAAATTGCGGTGAATGAAATCAATGCAAACGGCGGAATCAACGGTTATCAGATTGAATATAAGAAAGCCGATGATGAGCATGATCAGGAAAAGGCCATCAATGCGTATAACAGCTTAAAGGACTGGGGCATGCAGTTCCTTGTAGGACCGACAACCTCTGCTCCTGCTATCGCTGTAGGAACAGAGTCCGAGCCGGATAATATGTTTATTCTTTCTCCGTCGGGTTCCGCTTTGGAAGTAACTGCACCGAAGAATGTCTTCCGTGTATGCTTCTCCGATCCTGCACAGGGTGCAAAATCTGCACAGTATATCGGTTCTCATAAGCTTGGAACCAAGATTGGTATCATTTATGATTCTTCCGATGTTTATTCTACGGGTGTTCATGATTCCTTCAAGGAAGAGGCTCCGAAGCAGGGCTTGGAAATTGTTGCTGATGAGCAGTTTACTGCGGATTCCAACAAAGATTTTTCCACGCAGTTACAGAAGATGAAGGATTCCGGAGCGGATCTTGTTTTCTTACCCTTCTACTATACAGAGGCGGCTTTGGTTCTTACCCAGGCAAATACTATGGGTTATAAGCCGACTTTCTTCGGATGTGACGGTATGGACGGTATCTTGAATGTAGAGAATTTTGATACAAAGCTTGCTGACGGCTTGATGCTTTTAACTCCGTTTGCTGCAGATGCTAAAGATGATTTGACTGTAAACTTTGTAAAGAATTACAAAGAGAAGTATAAGGATACTCCGATTCAGTTCGCTGCAGATGCTTATGATGCAGTATATGCCATTAAGGCTGCTGCAGAGAAAGCGAACCTGACACCGGATCAAAGCGTTTCCGATTTGGGCGATGCTATGGAGAAGGCTATGACCGAAATCACTTTAGATGGTCTTACCGGTTCCGGCATGAAGTGGGATGCCTCCGGAGATGTAGATAAAGAGCCGAAGGCTGTTATCATCAAAGACGGAGCCTATGTTTCTGCAGAGTAATCTTTTGTAGAGCAGTACTTTATAAAAGAGTGGGGCAGTGATTTGAGTGTTAGATTGAGTATTCTTTTCTAAAAAAATCCAAGCTTCAAGATTTACGTTTTTTTAGTTATATGAAAAAGGCAATGCATTCGCTTTGCCTTTTTTTCTTACTGATAAGGAGAAATTTTTTTCTATGATGAGTTTTATTTCATATCTGTTAAGTGGTATAAGCTTAGGCTCTGTCTATGCCATTATTGCGCTTGGCTATACCATGGTATATGGAATTGCAAAAATGCTGAACTTTGCACATGGAGATATTCTGATGGTAGGGGGGTATACTGCCTTTATCGCTTTTAATCAGATGGGGTTCCCTATTCCGGTGGCAGTTCTTCTCAGTATGGCGGTTTGTACTGCACTTGGTGTATTAATTGAGCGTATTGCTTATAAGCCGCTTCGAAATGCCAATTCCCTTGCGGTACTGATTACTGCAATCGGTGTTTCCTATTTACTGCAGAATTTGGCTTTACTGCTCTTTAGTGCGAATCCGAAGAGCTTCACTTCTTTCGTGAAAATTTCTCCTATTAAACTTGCCGGCGGTAATCTTACTATTTCCGGAGAAACTGTGGTGACCATTGCAGTAGGGGCCATCGTAGCAGTTTGCCTGCTTTTATTTATTCAGAAAACAAAGGCAGGACAAGCCATGCTTGCCGTTTCCGAAGATAAGGGTGCGGCAAGTCTTATGGGGGTCAATGTTAATGCAACTATTGCGTTGACCTTTGCAATCGGCTCATCTCTTGCCAGTGTGGCAGGAATCCTGCTTTGTTCTGCGTATCCGAGTCTTACTCCGACTACAGGAGCGATGCCCGGAATTAAAGCCTTTGTCGCTGCGGTGCTTGGTGGAATCGGTTCTATTCCCGGTGCTTTTATAGGCGGGATTTTACTAGGGATTTTAGAAAATCTGTCTAAGGCGTATATTTCTTCAAAGCTGTCTGATGCTATCGTGTTTTCCGTTTTGATTGTGGTTCTCCTGATTAAGCCGACCGGCATTTTAGGAAAGAAGATTATGGAGAAGGTGTAAAATGAATAAAACAAGATTAAAGCAATTGAAAGAGATTTTTTTGAACTACGGGATACTTATTCTCGTTTATCTTGTGGTACAGTTCTTTTTTTACAAGCCGGATCTGTTTCTTCGCTTATGAAAGGACTTTTGGTACCTCTTTGTATCTATTCTATTTTTGGCAATCAGCTTAAACCTAGTAGTAGGTATTTCCGGTGAGCTTTCCCTTGGACATGCCGGATTTATGTGTGTGGGCGCCTTTTCCTCCGCAACCTGTTCTATGCTTTTAAAAGGAAGCGGACTTTCCCCTATTTTACTTTTTTGTATAGCTCTTTTTGTAGGTGCACTTTCCGCAGGTGTTCTTGGAATTTTTAATCGGTATACCCGTACTTCGTTTGAAGGAGATTATCTGGCTATTGTGACACTGGCTTTCGGTGAGATTATCAAAAACCTCATCAATGCACTTTATTTTTGGTGTAGATAAGGCCGGTTGGCATTTTTCTTTAAAGGATAGTAATGCAATTTCTTTGGGAGAGGGCGGAACATGGATCATTAAAGGTGCGCAAGGAATTACAGGAACTCCGAAGTATAGCAATTTTACAATAGGGATTGTTCTTCTTATTCTTTCCATGCTTTTTTTATCCAGCATTTTATTCACTCCAGAACAGGACGTGCAGTGATGGCGATTCGTGACAATCGAATTGCGGCGGAGAGTATCGGCTTGCCTGTTACCAGATTAAAAGCTTCTTTGTTTTTTTCTATATCTGCTGCCTTTGCCGGTATAGCCGGTGTGCTTTATGCGCATAATTTAAGCTCTTTACAGGCGCTTCCGAAGAATTTCGGCTATAATCAGTCCATCATGATTTTGGTTTTTGTGGTTTTGGGCGGAATCGGAAATATGCGAGGCTCTATTCTTGCAGCAGTGGTTTTAACCCTTCTTCCGGAACTACTTCGGTCCTTAAATGATTACAGAATGCTGATTTATGCTGTAGTTTTGATTCTTATGATGCTCTTTACCTCCGCACCGAACTTTATTGCTTTGCGTAAGAGTATTGTAGAGAAGTTCCGTAAAAAGGAGGTTACAGCATGAATTTATTAGAAGTAAATGCTTTAGGGATTTCCTTTGGTGGACTTAAGGCTGTGGATAATTTCCACGTATCCGTGAAGAAAAAAATGAGCTATATGGTTTAATCGGACCGAACGGTGCCGGAAAAACCACGATATTCAACCTTCTTACCGGTGTATATAAGCCCAATGCGGGAGAAATCCTTTTGAACGGCAAAAATCTGGTGGGAATGAGCTGTATTAAGATTAATCATGAGGGCGTGGCAAGAACTTTCCAAAATATTCGTCTGTTCAATAAGCTGTCTGTTTTGGATAATGTTAAAGCAGGCTATTTTGAGTCTCAAAAGTATAGCTTTTTAGACGGAATCTTTCGCCTTCCCAATTATTTTTAAGAAAAGAGAAAAAGCCATGGATGAGTTGGCTATGGATTTGCTTTCCGTTTTTCACTTGGAAGACTTGGCAAAAGAATCGGCAGGAAATCTTCCTTATGGAAAACAGCGAAAGCTTGAGATTGCGAGAGCTCTTTCTACAAATCCGTCCCTTCTTCTTTTTAGATGAGCCGGCTGCGGGGATGAATCCGAGTGAGACGGAAGAGTTAATGGAAACAATTCGCCTAGTCAGAGACCGCTTTGATATGACCGTTTTACTTATTGAGCATGACATGAAGCTAGTTTCCGGAATCTGTGACAGACTGACTGTATTAAACTTCGGTCAGGTTCTTGCTGAGGGAGAGACCGCTGAAGTTCTGCATGATGAGAAGGTTATTAAAGCCTATTTAGGAGAGTAGTATGGGAAAGATACTGGAAGTAAAAAAATCTACATGTGCATTATGGTATGATTCATGCAATTAAGGGGATTTCCTTTCATGTGAATAAGGGTGAAATTGTTACCTTAATCGGAGCAAACGGTGCGGGGAAAACCAGTACCTTACAGACGGTTACCGGGCTTATTCCGTCTTCCTCCGGAGAAATTATCTATAATGAAAAACATATTGAAAAGGTCCCTGGACATAAGCTTGTGGAACGGGGATTAGCCCATGTTCCCGAGGGAAGAAGAGTCTTTGCCAGTCTTTCCGTTTACCAGAACCTTATGTTGGGTGCCTACACCAGAAAAGATAAGAAAGAAATTGAAGATAGTCTGGAAATGATTTATCATCATTTTCCAAGACTGAAAGAAAGAAGAAATCAGGTAGCGGGAACACTTTCCGGAGGAGAACAGCAGATGCTTGCAATGGGAAGAGCTCTTATGTCCAAGCCGGAAATGATTCTTTTGGATGAGCCCTCGATGGGACTTTCTCCGATTTATGTGAATGAGATATTCTCTCTTATTCAAATGATTCACGATAGCGGAGTTACGGTGCTTTTAGTAGAGCAAAAATGCGAATAAGGCACTGATGATTGCGGATCGCGCCTATGTTTTGGAAACCGGTTCCATTGCGCTCGAAGGAAATGCAAAAGAACTATTAGAGGACCCCAAGGTCAAGGCGGCTTATCTTTCGGAGTAAAAATGAGTAAAAAAAGTCTGACTCAATTTATCTTCTTTATTATGATCCTACTTGTTTTGGGACTTGGTATAAGCTTTCTTTTTCAGAGAAGATGGAAAAGAAAGCTTATGCAGTATGAAACGAAGTTAAACGTACAGGATGCTCCTGCAAAAGAAATTTTACCTGTAGAAGAAGAGGAAGATGAATTTGGGGAAGAGGATAGTATTTTTCATTTTCAAAACGAATTCTCCCGTCTTGAGCAGATAGAAGAGGATTCTGACTGGCATAGAGGGCTTCCCTTAAGAAGACGTTATGAAGAAATAGCCGGTCTTTACGATAAGGAGTTGCAGAGGATTGTTTCTTATTATGCCGGAAAGATTACGGGGACGGAGAGAGAAAATTTCTTTGTTGAGCAGAGTATTTTTTTGGCGGAAAGAAGCAGAGAAAGCAAAAAAGAATTGAGTCAGGATAAGACAGGAATAGAAGAAAATGTAGATTACCTGAAGAAGTATATCGTTCTTACCAAAAAAATAGATGTAGCGTCATTTTGGATAAGATTGTGGACGAATTTGATGAATAAAATTGTTTTTCTGTCGGCATTAAAAAAAGCGGGAGAGGGATATCCGTCCTTCTCCTATTTTTTTATAGATGCTTTAGCTCTATATTCAGCTTTATTTTACCTAAATATCTTATGGAGTCTGTCTAACGCTATTTGGTAAAATGCTTAACGCTATTTGGTAAAATGCCCGGCTTGAACTTGTTCTTTGAGTAAGGTATAATTTTAAAGTTTTATAAGAGAAAGAGCCGGGAAAAAAAGGGTAAATTTTTCCTTTTTATAATCCCGAACAATCAATTTAATATCTTGTGTATTATAGAGGAGATTTTATGGAAAAATATGGTGTAAATGAATTACGAAAGATGTTTCTGGACTATTTTCGGGAGCAGGATCATCTTATTATGAAGAGCTTTTCATTGGTTCCTCACAATGATAACAGCTTGCTCTTAATCAATTCGGGCATGGCACCCTTAAAACCTTATTTTTACAGGGCAGGAGATTCCGCCTAAGAGAAGAGTTTCTACCTGTCAGAAATGTATTCGTACAGGCGATATTGAGAATATCGGAAAGACGGCTCGCCATGGTACCTTCTTTGAGATGCTCGGAAATTTCTCCTTTGGAGATTACTTTAAGTCTGAAGCTCTGCACTTTGCCTGGCAGTTTTTAACGGAGAGAGTGGGACTTCCGAAGGATAGACTTTATCCCAGTATTTATCTTGATGATGAAGAAGCGTTCAAAGTTTGGACGGAAGAAATCGGTGTTCCGAAGGAAAGAGTTTATCGCTTCGGTAAGGCGGACAATTTCTGGGAGCACGGCGCAGGTCCCTGCGGTCCCTGTTCCGAGATTTACTATGATCGCGGTGAAAAGTACGGTACCGGTCCGGAAGATGTAATGGGCGGAGAAGGTGACCGTTTTATTGAGGTATGGAATGTTGTATTCTCTCAGTTTAACAATGACGGAAAGGGAAACTATACCGAGCTTGTGCAGAAGAACATTGATACCGGTATGGGGCTGGAAAGACTTGCTGTAGTTTGCCAGGATGTTCCCTCTCTTTTTGATGTGGATACCAACAAGGCTATGATGGAAGAGATTGCCGGTCTTTCTCATAAGCGTTATATGGAAAATAAGGAGCATGATATTTCTTTCCGTATTATTGCAGACCATGTGAAGAGCTGTACCTTTATGGCTTCTGACGGAATCATGCCGTCCAATGAAGGAAGAGGTTATGTCTTCCGAAGACTCCTAAGAAGAGCGGCAAGACATGGAAGAATTTTAGGAATTAACGGGGCTTTTCTGGCTACTCTTTCTGAAAAAGCAATCGCGCTTTCTAAGGATGGCTATCCGGAGCTCGAAGAAAAGAAGGACATGATTCTTCGTGTGATTGCCGAAGAGGAAGAGCGCTTTAATAAGACCATTGATAACGGTCTTGCGATTCTTCAGTCCTTAATTCAGGATTTACAGAAGAAGAAAGAGAAGACACTTTCCGGAGATGAAGCCTTCCGTCTCTATGACACCTATGGTTTCCCCTTGGATTTAACCAAGGAAATCCTTGAGGATGCCGGCATGGATTTGGATGAAGAGGCTTTTCATCAGGCGATGAAGGTACAGAAGGATACAGCCCGTGCTGCAAGAAAGACCACAAACTATATGGGACGTGACGATATTTACCAGACTCTGGATCCGAGCATCAGTTCAGAGTTTACAGGTTATGACAGATTGGAAGAGGACGCTACGGTAAAGGCTCTTGTATTCTTATCCGATGAAGAAGGGCAGGGCAGTATTTCCGATAAGATTACGGAGGGACAGAAGGCTGCCATTATTACAGATAAAACACCATTCTATGCCACCATGGGCGGACAGCAAGGCGATCGAGGAGAAATCAGCGGAGAGAATTCCTTGTTTATCGTAGATGAAACCATTCATTTACAGGGAGGAAAGATTGCGCACCTCGGTGTAATGGAACAGGGAGAGATTAGCCTAAATGAAAAGGTACATCTTTCTGTAGACGAAGAAGCAAGAAATCTGACGGCGAGAAACCATACGGCTACACATCTCTTACAGAAGGCTTTAAAGACCGTTTTGGGATCTCATGTAGAGCAGGCCGGTGCTTATTATGATGATAAGCGTCTTCGTTTTGACTTTACGCACTTTGCGGCACTCACTAAGGACGAATTAAAGAAGGTTGAAGAAATGGTCAACCAAGAGATTGCAAAGGGTGAGCTTGTAAAGACTGAGGAAATGAGCTTAGAGGAAGCTAAGAGTCCGGTGCAATCGCTCTTTTTCGGAGAAAAGTACGGCGACAAGGTACGCGTAGTTTCCGTTGGAGACTATTCTGTAGAGCTTTGTGGCGGAACGCATGTAAGTCAGTCCGGCAGTATCCAGGGCTTTAAGATTGTTTCGGAGCAGGGTATTGCAGCCGGTATAAGGAGAATTGAGGCCTTAACCTCTCAGAATCTTTTTGATTTCTTCCAGAAGGAAGAGGAGCTTTTAAAGGAATTAAGTGCTAAGTTAAAGGCCGATCCCGAGCATTTATTGCAAAGAATCGAAAGCCTTGAGCAGGAACTGAAATCCAGTAAGTCCGATCTCGATAAGCTGAAAGAGAAGATTGCAAAGGAGGAGATGGGAGAACTCAGTGCGGAAAAATATAAACGGATGCTCCGTAATTATAAAAAGAATTGCAGGGGGTAGACATCAATGGTCTTAGAACTTTGGGAGACAGCCTGAAGGATAAGTATGAGAACGCTTTTGTGCTTCTCCTTTCCGTGGTAGACGGAAAACCGGTTCTTATGGCGACAGCATCTGATGCCGCAGTAAAGAAGGGAGCACACGCAGGAAACCTGATTAAAGAAGTAGCCGGCGTTCTTGGTGGTGGCGGAGGTGGAAAGCCGCAGATGGCACAGGCCGGTGGAAAAGATCTTTCCGCAATTCCGGAAGCCCTTAAAAAGGCAAAGGATATTATTCAGGCACAGCTACAGGGATAATGCCGGATTCCATAGATTCTTATGTCGTAAAAAGACAAACTACAGATTTAGACGGATGTAAAGGATGAGTTGAAATAGAGTCTGGTTTTAAAATTTGTCTTAACTAATCAGACAGAAATAGAAAAAAAGATTGTAAATACGGGAATAAAAAAATAGAGATGATAAATACGGAAAGAAACAAACAGAGATTTTTACATTAGGAGAAGCCGGAATGAAAAAAACTACATGAATAAGGATCAGAAAATGCCCCTCTACGGCATAGGACCGTTTCTGATTTTGGCCGTTGCCCTTCTTTCTTTACTGGGAATCCTCTTATCCTACACTGTCTTATCGGGAGGAACGGTGAATGGGCAGGGAAAGCTATTGTTTTATTTTGCCGCATTTTTTTATTGATTTCCTCGGGATTATTGATTTGGTTTTTCGGAGCAGTGCATTCCGATGTGGACAGTTATATTAAAGAAAACAGACTGAAAAACCGACGGCATCTACGCATGGACAAGAAATCCCCATGTATACCGGCTGGTGGTTTGTACTAATCGGGATTTTGCTTTTCCGCCATAATTTATGGACACTTCCTCTTATTCCACTGCAATGGGCGCTTTTAACCGTGGTCTTAAAGAGAACGGAAGAGCAGTGGTTAAAAGGAGCTCTTTGGGGAAAGAATATGAGAATTACTGCAAGAAGGTAAATAGACTTTTGCCGTGTAAAAAAATTATTTGACTTAAAGGAAAATTTTGCTATAATAAAGCGTAGTTTGTGCCCGAAGGGAGGTTTGGGAGTTCGCATGTCAAGTGTTATCGTAAAAGAGAACGAGTCTTTGGACAGTGCATTACGCAGATTCAAGAGAAACTGTGCTAAGGCAGGAATCCAGCAAGAAATTCGTAAGAGAGAGCATTACGAGAAGCCGTCCGTTAGACGTAAGAAGAAGTCTGAAGCGGCTAGAAAGCGTAAGTTCAATTAATTCATGCGAGGCTATTGGTCTCGTTTATAGCGTAGAGATAGCCCCTGATTCATTTTTGAATTGGGGCTATTTCCTTCCATGAAGGAGTATAATGGCGGAGAAAGAACTGATTTTAGACATCCCCTTAGAGCATGAAATGAATATTCTGGGGGATATGGACAAGTATTTACGAAAGTTACAGAGACAGTTTTCGGTGAACATCATTGACCGGGACGGTTTATTAAAGATTATCGGGGAAGAAGAAAATGCGGAAAAGACAAAAGAGGTTCTTCTTTCCCTTTTAAAGTTATCCGAAAAAGGGAATCGGATTTCCGAGCAAAATGTGGACTATGCCATTTCCCTTACCATAAAGGAGGGGAAGGCGGAGCAGCTTTTACAGCTGGAAGAAGATTTCGTGGCAAGAACCGCTCTTGGAAAGCCGGTAAAGCCGAAGACCTTGGGACAGAAGTCCTATGTCGATAAGATTCGGAAAAATATGATTACCTTCGGCGTAGGCCCTGCCGGAACGGGAAAGACCTATCTTGCGATGGCCATGGCAATTACCGCCTTTCGAGAGGAAGAGGTCTCCCGTATTATTCTAACAAGACCCTGCAATTGAAGCGGGAGAGAAGCTCGGCTTCTTACCGGGTGACCTGCAGTCGAAGGTTGATCCGTATCTTCGGCCGCTCTATGACGCCCTTTATAACATCATGGGGCCGGAGCAGTACCTTGCGAATGCCGAGAAGGGTCTCATTGAAGTGGCTCCTCTTGCATATATGAGAGGAAGAACACTGGACAATGCTTATATCATCCTCGATGAGGCGCAGAATACCACTCCTGCGCAGATGAAGATGTTCCTGACAAGAATCGGCTTCGGCTCGAAGGTGATTGTGACAGGAGACCTTACGCAGAAGGACCTGGAAGAGGGAAAGCGTTCCGGTCTGGAAGATGCCATGTATATTTTAAAAAATGTGGAAGGAATCGCCTTTTCGGAGCTGACCAGTGAAGACGTAGTAAGGCATCCTCTTGTGCAGAGAATCGTCAATGCCTACGAGAAGGATGAGGAGAAAAAAAGAGGGAAAACCATGCAAATCGACATAGAGTGGGAAGTAAGGGAAAGAAACAAGCGTTCCGTATGAGAAGATTGCAAGAGAAATCGTGGAAGAGGCAGCGGATTTTGTCGGCTGCCCCTATGATATTTCCGTTTCCGTTCTTTTTATAGAGGATGAGGAAATGCACAGGATTAATCTGGAAAATAGGGGAATCGATAAGTCTACCGATGTCCTCTCTTTTCCGATGTTTGAACTGGAGAGTCCCGGAGTTTTTACGGAAGACCTGGAAGAAGATCCCGGTAACTTTGATCCGGACAGCGGTGAGCTTCTGCTCGGAGACATCATTCTGAACTGGGATAGGGTACTTTCGCAGGCGGAAGAGTATGGACACAGCGTAGAGAGAGAACTGGCCTTTTTGATTGCCCATTCCATGCTGCATCTTTTTTTCCTTTGATCACATGGAAGAGGAGGAACGGAAGGAAATGGAAGAGAAGCAGGAAGTGATTTTACAAAATAGAGGGTATCTAAGATGAGTAAGGGAAGAGTTTCTTCTAAGGCGACAGTTTCTACTAAGGCGACAGTTTCTACTAAGGCTACAGGACATAGGAATAATTTCGTACTGCAAGGCTCTCTTCTTGCCGTAGCGGGGATTTTAGTCCGCATCATCGGAATGGTTTACCGTATTCCTTTGACGGCGATTATTTCCGATGAGGGAAACGGGTATTATACCTCCGCGTTTTCCATTTATACCCTGCTCCTCATTCTTTCCAGCTATTCTATGCCTACGGCAATTTCCAAGCTGATTTCCCAAAATTTAGCCAAGAAACAATACAGAAACACGGAGCGTGTGCTTCGCGTTTCTTTCCTGTATTCCTCTTTAATGGGGGCGGTTATGGCGTCGGTTCTTTTCTTCGGAGCGGACGGGATTGCGGAGCTTTTAAAGAAGCCTTATGCGGCCTTTTGCGCTTCGCGCTTTAGCCCCGACCGTTTGGATTATGGCCTCACTTGGGACTCCTTCGCGGTTATTTTCAGGGGATGGGAAATATGATTCCCACTGCGATTTCACAGATCTTGGAGCAGATTGCGAATGCCATCGTATCCGTTTTAATGGCCTATGTTTTATTTGCCAAGGGACAGCAGGCGGATTTACTCTATAAAAATACGGAGTTTTCCTATGCCTACGGGGCAATGGGGGAGCAATCGGAACCGGTGCGGGTGCGGGACTGGCCCCTACTCTTTTATGTTCCTCTTATACCGCTATCAGAGCCCTGCTTTAAGAAGAAAGGCGAAGCGGGACGAGGGGCTTACGGAGAGCTATGAGCGTTCAGCGATGCTCCTTCTCTTTACCATGCTGCCGATTCTTTTTTTCCAGTACGGTTTACAATATTTCTTCCGTTTTGGACGATTTTTCTTTATTCCTCGATTATGACAAGCCTCGGCTCAAAAAAACGAAGCAGATTGTTATGGAATGGGGGATTTTCGGAGAGTATCATGTGCTCTTTAATATTCCGGTTGCCTTGGCCAATGCGCTTTCTTCGTCTTTGATACCGGCTCTTACCATGGCGGTAGCATCTCACGACAGACAGAAAACGCTTTCTCAGATTCGGGTGAGTATTCGCTTTACCCTTCTCATTGCCGTGCCCTGTTCCATCGGTATGGCCGTGCTTGCGGATCCGCTTTCCCGTATGCTTTTCCCCGGTAAAAATGTGCAGCTTTTAATTCAGCTTACGAGAGTCGGCTCCTTTGCCGTACTGCTTTACTCGCTTTCCACGATTACGAATGCGATTTTACAGGGACTCGGGCACTTGAATCTGCCTCTTTATCACTCCATGGTTGCCCTCGTTTTACACCTTCTATCCTTGGTGCTTTTCCTTTATGCGGGTCTTGGAATCTATGGCGTCGTTTTATCGAATATTGTTTTTGCACTGATTATGTGCTTCTTAAATCAGCGTGCTATTTTCCGGCATACCCGTTTTCGGATTGATCTCTTCCGAAGTCTTGTGATGCCGATGTTTTCGGGACTGATTATGGGCGGTGCGGCTTATGTGATTTATTTTGTGATTTATATTGTCCTTCCGGAAGGCGCAAGGAAGGGAAGAGTGGGATCAGCCCTCTCTCTTCTTCCGGCTGTTTTTATTGCTATTTTTGATTTACTTCTTCCTTCTTTTAAAGAGCCATACTTTGACAAGGGAGGATTTGGATGAAATGCCGATGGGCGGAAGACTGAAGCGCTTCCTATAAAAATGGAAGGATATAGATTTATTTAGAGGTTGGGACGTATAGATACGAGTTGAGCTCGATAAAAGAGAATGAGGAGATCTTCTATAAAAAATTGCCTCAGTCTAGCCCAACAAGATGTCTCAGGCTTCACCTGCGTCACTTGTTAAGAATTAAAGAAGAAACAAGATTAAGGAATGGGATAGAATGGAGTGGAATGGAGATGCAGGACTGTGTGATAATCGGAGGAGGAGCGGCAGGAATGGCGGCAGCGATTGCTGCAAAGCGTTCCGGCGCGCAGTCGGTTCTTCTTATTGAGAAAAATGACAGTTTAGGGAAGAAACTTAAGCAGACGGGAAACGGCAGGTGCAATTTTACGAATCGGAATATGCATGCTTCTTGTTTCCGTTCGGAATCTCTTACTTTTATTGAGGCTTTTTTAAAACAGTTTTCCTATGAGGACAGCCTCCGCTTTTTCCATTCTGTCGGTGTTTTGGAGAAGCTGCGGGAGACTATGTCTATCCGCATTCCGACCAGGCGAAGTCTTTGGTATTTTCTTTGGAAAATGAAATGCGGAATCTGGGCGTGGAGATACTGTGCTCTACCGAAGTAAAAGCAATTCGGAATAACAGAAAGATAGAGAATTCCTCTTTTGAAATTAGCTGTTGTACAGAAGAAGAGCTAAAAAGAGAAGGATTTAAAGCCTAGGGAAAGCTTTTTGGAAAAAGAGAAATTTTTTTAAAGGAAGAGAAGGCTTCCAAAGCGGAAAAAAAGATGTAAAGCCGAAAAAAACTTTTAAACTTAAAGTGAAGAAGCTCTTAATCTGTACAGGAGGGCTTGCGATGCCAAGCTCAGGTTCTACCGGAGAGGGTTATCGTTTTGCGGAAGCGTTAGGACACACTGTACTTAGTCCTTTTCCCAGTCTTTGCCCGATTTATACGGAAGAGAAGTTTGTAAAAGCTTGGGCCGGTGTTCGAGTGGATACGAAGCTTAGCCTTTTTGAGGGAGAGAAGCTTCTTTTTAGAGATAGAGGGAGTTACAATGCACGGAATACGGAATTTCCGGCATTGTGGTTTTTCAATGCAGTCGCTTGGTGCATGAGCTGTTTGAGAAAAACGGAAAGGCGATGCTTTCTCTTTCTTTTTTTCCGGAGTTTTAAAGAGGAGGAATTTCTTAGCTTTTTACTGAAAAAGAAAGGAAGAAAGAAGCGCGCAATATGGAAGAGATTTTTCTTCTTGCACTCCTTCCGGATAAGCTTGTGTCCGTTCTATTCCAAAAAGCACAATTTCCCGTAGACAAAACGCTTTCCGAGATTTCCAAAGATAAAATCAGAGAGCTTTGCAGGCTGCTTTTTCATTTTCCTTTTAAAGCAAGTAAAATAGCGGATTTTACTAAGGCGCAGTGTACTGCTGGAGGAATTTCCGTTTCAGAAGTGCATCCCGAAAGCATGGAGAGTAAGCTTTGCCCGAAGCTTTATTTTGCGGGAGAAATCCTGGATGTAGACGGACTCTGCGGGGGCTATAACCTGCATTTTGCCTTTGGCTCGGGAATCCTTTCGGGAAAGGCGATGGGGAGAAGAAATGATTAGAATTTCGCAAATAAAAATGGAGCTTTTTCACAAAGAAGAGGAAATTAAAGAAAGCGGCTGCCAAGCTTTTTACATCTGGACAGCTCCGTGATTTCCGATTTTTTTGATAGAAAGACGCTCTATAGATGCCAGAAAAAAGCCGAAGCTTTACTTTGTGTATTCGGTTTATCTCAGTTTAAAAGGGGTAAATGAAGAGAAGCTTGTGAAAAAGCTTCGCTCGAAGGATATCGTTCTCACAGCACCGGTGCGCTATAAAGCTCCGGAGCTTCCCTTGGAAATAGAGGGAATAGCGCGGAAAGAGTATTTTTCAAAAAGGAAGAAAAACAGGCCTGTGATTGTCGGTTTCGGGCCTGCCGGTATGTTCTCAGGACTCCTTCTTGCAAGAGCGGGCTTCGTCCCATCATTTATGAGAGGGACAGGCGGTAGAAAAACGACAGGAAGCAGTTACAAGGCTTTGGACAGAAGGAAAACTTGATCCAAACTCCAATCCGCAGTTTGGCGAGGGAGGAGCCGGTACCTTTTCGGACGGAAAACTGAATACCTTGGTAAAGGACAGCTGCGGTCGCTCTCGTTTTGTTTTGGAAACTTTTGTTCATTACGGTGCAAAGGAAGAGATTTTTATACGATGCAAAGCCTCATGTCGGAACAGATGCTCTGATTTCCATTGTAGCTTCTCTTCGAAAGGAAATTGAAAGTCTAGGCGGAGAAGTTCGTTTTGAGAGCCAATACCATTTTGAAAAGCATGAAAAAAGACCGCTCATTATTGCCATAGGGCATAGTGCAAGAGATAGCTTCCGGGAGCTTTATGCGCTGGGGCTATCCCATGACTGCGAAGGACTTTGCGATGGGATTTTCGTGTGCAGCATGAGCAAAAGGATATAGACCTTGCGCTTTATGGAGAAATTGACGAAAAGAGTAGAGAGCTGCTTGGTGCATCAAGCTATAAAATCAGTCATCATACAAAGCATAACAGAGCCTTTTACAGCTTCTGTATGTGCCCGGGTGGGTATGTAGTGAACTCTTCTTCGGAGGAAGGCGGGCTTTGCGTGAATGGAATGAGCTATAGTGGCCGTGACAGCGGAAAGGCCAATTCCGCCATTATTTTTTCTGTTTCAAAGATGAATATGGAGGAGAAAAAGGATCCACTTGCCGGGATTGCTCTGCAAAGGGATTTTTGAAAAAGAAGGCTTTTCAGCTTAGCAGGAGGAAAAGTTCCTTACAGTAGGTACGACAGAATTAAAAATGTCGCAAGTGAAGAGAAAGCGCAAGAGCTTATGCTGAAAGGGCAGGGAGAGGAATGTGATATTTCGTCCCTTGTTCCGGTTTGGAAAACTACCCGAAATTAAGTCATTTAGAGGAGGATTTCGTAGAGTCGATGGAAGCCTTCGAAAAAGAAAAATCAAGGGCTTTTCCAAGGGAAATACCTTGATCTACGGTGTAGAAAGTCGTACTTCTTCTCCGCTTCGTATTCTTAGGGGAGAGGACTACAGCACTATGGGAAGGCGGATTTATCCTGCAGGAGAAGGTGCGGGATATGCCGGAGGGATCATGAGTGCTGCAATGGACGGCTTAAAGGTAGCGGAAAGTTTGATTTTGTCTTATGATAAGCTCGTAAGAGTATAGAGAGGAAATTTGTAGTGAAGGATTTAGTTTTTGAGGAGATAGAGAAGAATGCGCCGAAGGAGGAGCCGGCTCGGCAGCTTTATTTTATAGAGGCTCTTCGTTCTTTTGTGGAGATGAAGAAGGGCGAGGGATATGAGGCGAAAGCCATGGTCTCGGTGATAGGATGCCAGATGTCTGCAAAGGACGGAGAGAAGCTGCAAGGAATTTTAGAAGAAGCCGGTTATCAGAGCACGGAGTCGGAAGAGGAAGCGGATGTGATTCTCTTTACGACCTGTACCGTCCGGGAAAATGCCAACCAGAAACTCTACGGCAGAATCGGGCAGCTAAAGCATTTATATAAAAAGAATAAGGACATGGTGATCGGGATTACCGGGTGTATGATGCAGGAAAAGGACGAGGTGGAAACCATCCAAAAGAAATATCCTTATGTGCATCTTATTTTCGGTACGCACAATATCTATAAAGCTTGCCGAGCTTCTTTTTGGAGGCTTTGATTTCTAAGGAGAGAAAGGTGGAAACTTGGGAGGATACCAGTCTTATCGTCGAAAATCTTCCATCAAAGCGGAAATATCCTTTCCGAGCGTCCGTTAATATCAGCTTCGGCTGTAACAATTTCTGTACCTACTGTATCGTACCTTTCGTGCGCGGAAGAGAAAAATCCAGAGATTCGAGAGAAATCGTGAAGGAGTGCGAGGCTTTAGTGCGGGACGGCGTGAAGGAAATCATGCTGCTTGGGCAGAATGTAAACTCCTACGGCTTGGACAGGGAAGAGGGACTATCTTTCCCGGAGCTTCTTCGCGCGGTGGCAAAGATTCCGGGACTTAGGAGAATTCGTTTTATGACGCCGAATCCGAAGGATTTTTCGGATGAACTCCTTTCTGTGATACAGGAAAATGAGAACATCTGTAATCATATTCACCTGCCTCTGCAGTCAGGCTCCACAAACATTTTAAAGAGAATGAACCGGCATTATACGAAGGAATCTTATCTTTCCTTACTTCGTAAAATTAAAGAAAGCCTTCCGGATCTTGGCCTTACGACGGATATTATCGTGGGCTTTCCGGGAGAGACGGAGGAAGACTTTCAAGATACTCTTGATGTTGTGAGAGAGGCACAGTTTGACTCTGCCTTTACCTTCCAGTACTCAAAGCGTTCCGGAACGCCTGCTGCGAAGTGGGAAGCGGTGGATGAAAAGATTGTGGCGGAGCGTTTTTCAGAGATTGCTGGATACTGTGCGAGAGTCTTCCAAAGAGCGCGAAGGAAAGGACCTTGGTAAGGTCATGGAGGTCCTTGTGGAAGAGCGCAATACGGAAAAACAATATGCTGACAGGACGCCCTGGAAAAACAATATTTTTAGTGCATTTTGAAGGAGGAGAGCGACTCCTTGGAGAGATTGTTCCGGTGAAGCTTGAAAAAGTCGATGGGCTTTTTACTACTACGGGAGCGTAGTCTAAGTTAGTTGATTGTTTAGCATAAACTTGCAAGCGTTTGTAGAGCTGTTTGTCAATTTTGTTTGAATAGAATTTTGAATCAATATTAAGATGTAAAGGAGTTATGGGAATGGACGAGAGCAAGTTATCGCCAATGATGAGACAGTATTTAGACAGTAAAAAAGAATATCCCGATGCCCTGCTCTTTTACAGAATCGGGGATTTCTACGAGATGTTTTTTGACGATGCGCTTACGGCATCGAAGGAACTGGATCTGGTTTTAACCGGGAAGGACTGTGGCCCTAGAGGAAAGAGCGCCCATGTGCGGCGTGCCCTATCATGCGGCTGACTCCTATGTCAGCAAATTGGTTTCTAAAGGTTATAAGGTCGCAATAGGGGAACAGGTGGAGGATCCTAAGAAGGCAAAGGGACTGGTAAAGCGGGAAATTATTAAGGTGATTACCCCGGGGACGCAGACGGAGGAAACGGCTTTAGAAGAAGGAAAAAACAATTTCCTGATGTCTATTTATATGGGGGAGAAAAAAAGAGGCATTGTGACGGTGGATATCACTACCGGAGAATGCTATGCGACAGCGGTGGATTCGTCTAAAGAATGTCTTGACGAGATTTCCCGCTTTTCTCCGAAGGAAATCCTGATGAATCCTTCTTTAAAAGAGGAAGAAGAGCTCTTTTCTCAGATAAACAGTCGTTTTAGTATAAGCCTTACCGAGAAAAGGAAGAACAGTTTTTTTCTCCTTAACAGAAGCGGATAAGCTGATTACGGCGCATTTTTCAGTCCTCCATCATGGGCCTTGGGCTTTCCGACCAGGCGGATCTTCGAAGAGCTCTCGGAGGCTGTCTTTCTTATCTTTATGACACACAGAAGAATCTGCTCTCGCATATTCGAAGAATAGATTTTTTTCAAAATAAGGATTATATGATTGTAGACAGCTACAGTCAGAGAAACTTGGAGCTGTGGGAGACGCTTCGAGAGAAAAAGAAGAGGGGAACCCTTCTTTGGGTACTGGATTACACGAAAACGGCCATGGGAAGTCGTATGCTTCGTCATTTCTTGGAAAGACCGCTTCGGGATAAGAAGAAAATAGAAGCTAGACTTGATGCCGTGGAAGAATTCACCGGGCATTATATTGATATGGAGGAGCTCCGGGAGTATCTGGACAGCATTTATGATATCGAAAGACTTCTTTCCCGTATCAGTCTTTCTACGGCAAATGCGAGAGATCTTCTTGCTTTAAAGCTTTCCCTTCAGTATTTACCGGATATTAAAAAGGCACTGTTACCATTTCAATCCTCGCTTCTTTCCATAATGGGGGAAGAGCTGGATACATTAGAGGATATATACCGAAAAATCGAAGAAGAAATTGTGGAGGAGCCGCCTCTATCCGTTAAGGAGGGAGGCCTTATTAAGGCGAGCTTCAGTAAGGATGTGGAAGACTACCGAAATGCCGGAGTTAATGGCAAGGAATGGCTGCAGGAGCTGGAAGCAAGGGAAAGAGATAAAACCGGCATTAAGAATTTAAAAATCAAGTACAATCGTATCTTCGGCTATTGCTTTGAGGTCTCCAAAGCCTATCAGGGAGAAATTCCGGACTATTTTATCCGGAGACAGACTCTTGCTCAGGGAGAACGCTATATCACAACGGAACTCGAGGAGCTGCAAAACAGGATTCTCGGTGCGGAAGAGAAGCTGAAGGATCTGGAATATGCCCTTTTTTGTACCCTGAGAGAGGAAATTGCAGAGGAACTCCCGAGAATACAGAAAACGGCTAGAGAGCTTGCTCATTTGGATGCCTATCTTTCTTTGGCGAAGCTTGCCATAAAGGAAAAATTATGTTCGTCCCCGTCTTAGTGAGGGCGGAAGTCTCTTCATCAAAGAGGGAAGACATCCTGTAGTGGAGAAGCTATTAGAGGAAGAGCATTTTATTCCGAATGATACCTCTTTGGAGGAAAATCAGGAAATTGCGATTATTACCGGCCCCAACATGGCGGGAAAATCCACCTATATGCGGCAGGTTGCACTTATCGTGCTGTTTATCCGCAATCGGCTCCTTTGTTCCGGCAAAAGAGGCGGAGCTTCGATTTGCGACAGAATTTTCACCCGAGTCGGAGCATCGGACGACCTTGCGCAGGGACAATCGACCTTTATGGTGGAAATGAGTGAGGTCGCGAAACATTTTACGAAATGCCACAAAGCAGTCCCTCCTTATTCTTGACGAAATCGGAAGAGGAACCTCGACCTTCGACGGACTATCCATTGCCTGGGCGGTTGTGGAGTATATTGCAAGACATATTCAGGCGAAGACGCTTTTTTTGCAACACACTACCATGAGCTTACGGAGCTGGAAGGAAAGCTGAACAATGTGAAGAACTACTGCATTGCCGTTTCCAAAAAGGATGGCGAAATCAGCTTTCTTCGGAAAAATCATTCCCGGGAGGTGCGGACGAAAGCTACGGAATTGATGTAGCAAAAGCTTGCAGGCGTGCCGGAGGGCGTTTTAAGCCGCGCAGAGAGATTTCCGCCTTTTTATCGGACAATGATTTTATGCAGGAAAATAAAAAATATCGTCGCTAAAGAGGGCGGTTTAGAAACAGATGATAACTTGGAAAGTCAAGAAAAAGCAGACGAAGAACGGTGCTTTTTGAGAAAGACGAATCAAAGAACGGAGAATCAAAGAACGGTGCCTCCGGAGCTAAGCTTCTTAAGAGCTTAAATAAACTGGAAGACAGAGCTGCCCTTACCGAGGGGAAGAGGAGGTTCTTAGGAAGCTTCGGAGTATCATTCCGGAGAAAATCAGTCCCTTTGAGGCTTGCAGTCTTTTGTTTGAATTAAAGGAGCTTTTTACAGTGAAAATCCATGTACTGGGAACGGATACCGTAAATCAAATAGCAGCGGGAGAGGTGATTGAGCGCCCGAGCAGTATGGTGAAAGAGCTTGTGGAAAATGCTGTCGATGCCCATGCTACGCAGATTACCGTAGAAATAAGAGGAGGCGGAATAGAATATCTTCGTGTCAGCGATAACGGAGACGGAATCGGGGAGGACGATATGGTAAATGCCTTTCTTCCCCATGCCACAAGTAAGATTCAGAGCCTTTCCGACCTTGACAGTATCTTAAGCTTTCGGCTTCCGCGGAGAGGCGCTATCTTCGATTGCCGCTGTTTCCGATGTGGAGCTGATTACGAAGACGAAAGAAGATTTCTTTGCCCATAGAATACAGATTCACGGTGGAGAAATGGGAGAAGTCGAGGAAGTTGCGGGAGTGGACGGATCCAGCTTTATTATTCGAAACCTCTTCTTTAATGTGCCGGCAAGAAAGAAATTTTTATACAGTGAGAGCACGGAGAGTAATCGGGTTGAAGATATGGTGGAGAAGCTGGCCTTAGCGAACCACCGTGTTTCCTTCCACTTTATTCGAGACGGAAAGACCCGCTTTCAGTCCATCGGTTCCCCTCGCATTGAGGATGTGGTTTACAGCATTTACGGGAAAGAACAGAGCAAGGAAAGTCTTCCTTTGGAAGGGGCGTATTATCCTTCCAAAATTACCGGGATGCTTACCGTGCATATTCGGGGGATTCTGGGAAGACCGAGTGTTACAAGAGCAAATCGGCAGTATGAACTCTTTTTTGTCAATGGGCGTTTCGTACATGACGGTTTATTAAGTCGTGCTCTGGAAGACGCCTATAAACCCTTTTTAATGCAACATAAGTTTCCATTTGCCATTCTTTTTCTGGATTTGACTCCGAGTTTAGTAGATGTGAATGTTCATCCGCAGAAACTTGAGGTACGCTTTCAAAATCGTGACAGCATCTATCAGGCTGTTTTTAATTCGGTGAATAAGACGCTTTCCGAAGCGAATCTCATCGACGAGAATCCGCTTTCCGTCTTCTTAAAAGAGGAGAAAAAGAAGGCGGAGTTTCAGCCGGAGCTTCTACTTCGGAAGGAGTCGGAGGAGAGAGCGCAGGGACTGACGATGGATAGGGTGCAGGGACAGGCGAAGGATAGGGCGTCGGAAGTGCCAAAGGATATAAGACCGGGAACGCCGGAGGTCACTGCTCAAAAAGAAACGATTGTCGAGTTTGAAAGAAATGCGTTTGCTCCTCCGGAAACGGATTTTTCGCCTAAACTGAGCGCAAAACAGGAGGACGAAGGCACTGGGAAAGCCGTGCAGAGTATCTCGATATGAAGAATTCGATCTGACAAAAGGGCTAGATTCCGTTCAGCGAGGGAAGCTATTCTCAAGAAAAAGGACAGTTTTGCATCAGAGAAAACTTTTTACTTTGAAAGAAGATGTCGTTTCTTCGCAATCGTTTGTATTGAACAAAGCCTTCGATACAGCTTTTCTGGAAAAGAAAAAAAGATAACGCACCGAGTCCTGAGAGGGAACACTTACGTAACGAAGCCAAAGAAACGAAGGAAGGCCAAGAAAGCCTGTTTACCGCGCCCTTCCTTTCGGAAGAAGCCAGACTTTCTCATAGAATTATTGGGGAGGTTTTTCAAACCTACTGGTTGATAGAGTATGGAAACAGCCTCTACATCATGGATCAGCATGCCGCGCACGAAAAAAATTAACTTTGAGCGTATGATGAGACGGAAGAAAGAAAAGGAAGTTTTCAGTCAAAATATTATTCCGCTCTCGATTCATCTTTCTACCGGAGAAAGAGAGGTTTTAGAGGGATATAAGAAAGAATTTCTGGAGATGGGCTACCTTTGGGAGGAAGAGCCAAACGGGATTTCGCTTACGGCGATTCCTGTCGATTTTTCCAACCGTGAGGCAGGAGGAGGTCTTATTGGAAATTTTAGATGGTCTAATGGAGGATTCCGCTATCTTAGAGGGAGAAAGTATATACAACAAGATTGCCTCCATGTCCTGTAAAGGCGGCTGTAAAGGGAAATCAAAAAAATCTCCGTAGCGGAATGTGATGCCATTTTGCAAGAACTTTTGCAGCTGGAGAACCCCTTTGCCTGCCCGCATGGAAGACCCACCATTGTTGCTTTTTTAAGAAGCAGGATTTGGAAAAAGATGTTTAAGAGAATTGTGTAATACTCTGTAATAGAATTGCGAAACAATGATTTAAAATAGGAATAAATAATTAAAAAAATAGGAAGTAGTAGGTGGATAAGCTCTTTAAGAGAATTGTGTAAAGATAGGAAAAGTGGAAGGCTATGAATCTATACGAAGAAGATAAACCGCTTTTAATCCTGGCGGGACCCGACGGCCGTGGGAAAAAGCGATATTTTCCGTTAAAGTGGCTAAAGGCTCTTGGCGGAGAATGCATTTCCGCGGATTCCATACAAGTGTACAAGGGGCCTGAATATCGGATCAGGGAAAGATTACGGAAGAGGAAATGGAGGGAGTTCCCTCACCATCTCTTTGGATATTCTGGATCCGAAGGAAGACTATGATGCCAGTGCTTTTTCAATGCATGGCCAGAGAAAAGGTGGAGGAAATTTATCGAAGGGAAAGACTTCCGATTTTGGTAGGCGGAACAGGGGTTTTTACATTCAGGCCATGCTACGAGATATTGATTTTTCAGGAAGAGGATGAAGTCGGAAAAGGAAAAGACTTCGAAATAAACTGGAAAAAAAGAGGAAAGAGCGGGGAAGTACAGCCTTACATGAGGAATTAAAAACTAGGTGGATCCGGTATCGGCCGAAGAAATTCATCCGCATAACCGGCAAAGAATTATGCGAGCCTTTGGAGTATTTTTTTCATCTTTCATAAAAGTCCGATATCGAAGCATAATCGAGAGGAGAAGGAAAAAGAAGCACTCTATGACAGCCTTTTTCTGGTTCTCAATCGTAATAGAGAAGACTTATATGAGGGCATTAACGCTCGAGTGGAGAAGATGTTTCGAGACGGCCTCGTTTCGGAAGTGGAAGCTTTTTCCAATAAGGGATATACGGAGCATTCTCCGGGCTTTAAGGGGATCGGATACAGGGAGCTTTTCCCTTATCTTCGGGGAGAATGCAGTCTTAGTGAGTGCAAAGCCCTGATTCAGCAAAATTCCAGACACTATGCAAAAAGGCAGTTAACCTGGTTTAAGAGAGAAAAAGAGACTATTTTTGTAGAAGCGGAACATTTTAAAAGTCGCGAGGAGGAAGCGGAATGGATTATAGAAAAATGTATGTCGAAATGGGAATTTCTAAAGAGGTCGTAGACTACAGCGAATCTGTGGTGAAAGGCCTGGAGGAGAGATTTAAAAAAATAGATGAAATTGCAGAGCTGAACCAATTAAAGGTACTTGCCGCCCTGCAAAAGGCGGGAATTTCGGAGGCACATCTCACAGGAACAAACGGATATGGACATAATGACATGGGAAGAGATGCTTTAGAAGAGGCCTATGCCACCTATTTTCACACGGAGGATGCCTTGGTAAGAGGACAGATTATCTGCGGAACGCATGCCCTTGCCATTGCTTTACAGGCCAATCTTCGTCCCGGTGAGGAAATGCTTTCTCCGGTCGGAAAGCCTTATGATACTTTGGAAGAGATTATCGGAATTCGAGAATCTTTGGGTTCTTTAAAGGAATTCGGAGTAAAATACAGACAGGTTGATCTACTTCCTGATGGAGGCTTTGATTGGGACGGAATACGGAATGCGATAAATGAAAAAACGCGTCTTGTGGAGATCCAGCGCTCTAAGGGCTATAGCGATAGACGAAGCTTTAGTCCGGAAGAAATTGGGGAAATGATTCGCTTTGTAAAGTCGATTAAGCCGGATCTTATCTGTATGGTGGATAACTGCTACGGCGAGTTTGTCTGTGCCGAGGAGCCGAGTGATTTCGGAGCGGATATGGTTGTGGGATCTCTGATAAAGAATCCGGGTGGCGGACTGGCTCCTATTGGAGGCTACATCGCCGGAACAAAAGCCTGCATCGAGAGATGTGCTGTTCGTTTATATGCACCGGGACTCGGAAAAGAGCAGGGGCCGTCTCTAAATCTGAATAAGGATTTGATTGAGGGATTTTTTTCCTTGCGCCTACAGTTACCGCTGCAGCAGAAAAAAATCAGCCATTCTTGCTGCAAGTCTTTTTGAAAAAAATTAGGCTTTTCCTGTCATCCTACGGCAGATACGAAAAGAATGGATATTATTCAGGCGATTACACTGGGAAGCAAGGAAGCTCTTCTTGCATTTTTGTGAAGGCATACAGGCGGCTGCTCCTGTAGACTCCTTTGTGCGCCCTGAAGCCGATGATATGCCGGGCTATGAGGATAAGGTCGTTATGGCCGCAGGAGCTTTTGTGCAGGGTTCCAGCATCGAGCTTTCCGCAGATGCTCCGATTCGTCCTCCCTTTACCGTATATTTCCAAGGCGGATTAACCTTTCCCGCATGGAAAATATGGAGTGATTAAAGGCCTTGGACACCATGTATAAAAAAGGATTTATAAAGCTTCTCTAGATTTTTGTGAAGCTATTTCGAAAAGTGTAAGAAAAGTTTTTTGGCATTGTTTCCAATTCATGGTAGAATAAAAACCTCTGTAGACTCCTCCTTTATTAGGAGGAAAAAAATGAAAAGAAGAATTGAAAAAGAAATTATTCGACTTTACCTAGAGAAAAAAAGCAAAGCAGGGAGGTGTTTCCGTTCTGACCGATGCGGAGCTTTTGGCATTGATTCTTCGTACAGGAAGAAAAGATGCCAATGTTTTGGAGCTTTCCGAAGAGATTTTACAATTGCGAGGAGAGTGTAAAGGACTTACTGCTCTTATGCATTTTTTTCCATGGAAGAATTGCAGGGAGTATCCGGAATAGGCGGTACAAAGGCAATAGAGCTTCTTGCTATCGGAGAGATGGCAAGGCGTATATGGAACAGCAGGGTAAGAGAGGATTTGAAGTCTTTTCGTTCTCCACAGGATGTTTTGCTTTATTTTAAAGAGGATTTGCGATATCTCGGACATGAAGAAGTGCGTGTCCTGTATTTGGATACAAAAGCGAAGCTCCTGAAGGATTGCTTGCTTGCGAAAGGAAGCGGAAGTTCTGCCATCGTATCCGGTAGAGAGGTATTTCGAGAGGCCCTGATGCTTGCTGCAAGCTGTATGATTCTGGTTCATAACCATCCGTCAGGAGATCCGACTCCTTCAAAGGAGGATGAACATTTTACAGAATCGGTACGTCGTGCCGGAGAATATATAGGTCTTCCGTTGGTGGACCATATTATTATTGGGGACAATTGTTACTATAGTTTTAAGGAACAGGGGAAGTTTTAGTGGAAAACAGACGGAGCAAGTACATTTTTATCATTTTAACAGTACTCTGTATCATGATGGTGGTTCTATCGTCCATAAAGGATGGGCTGATGAATCCTCTACGGAATACGGTTGGAACGGTTCTGGTGCCAATTCAATCCGGTGTGAATCGGGTAGGAAGAGGTCTTTATTCCCAGTGGGAAAGACATAAGAACCTGACGGAAGCCGAGGCAGAGAATGCGAAGCTTCAGGCGAAGATAGATACTCTTACGGAAGAGAACAATATATTGAAGCAAAACGATGAAGAACTGAAGCGCCTGAGGGAGCTGTACAGCTTGGATCAGGAGTATTTACAGTATACAAAAATTGCCGCACGTGTTATTGCCAAAGGATTCGGAAAACTGGTTTCAGGTATTTCGGATTGACAAAGGCTCCAAAGATGGAATCAAAGTGGATCAAAATGTTATGGCAAAGGGCGGTTTAGTGGGTATTGTAACGGATGTCGGGGTAAATTACGCCACGGTTCGTTCTATTATTGATGATGAGTCCAGAGTTTCCTGCATGGGCATTCAGAGTAGTGATACTTGTATCGTAGCAGGAGATTTAAAGCTTTTCGAAGAAGGGCGTCTCCGTATTACCAATATGAAGAAAGATGCGGTAATTCAGGATGGAGACAGAATCGTCACCTCCAATATTTCTTCCAAGTTTTTACCGGGTATTCTGGTGGGATTTGCCATTGATATTGAAGAAGACGAGAAAAAGACTGATGAAAAACGGTTATCTTATACCTGTGGCGGATTTTACCGATCTTCAGGAGGTGTTGGTCATTACCGATCGAAAGGATGATCGTTTCCAAAAGGAGAGTAGCAGTGAGCTTGGGGAATAGGATAAAATCAAGAAAAAAAAGACAGCGTACTCGGATTTTTCTTTTTATTTTTTTGCTTTTTGATTCTGGCTTTTTTTACTGCAAACCAGTGTATTTCCTCTGCTTCCTTTTTCTTTCTACGAGTCCAAATCTTCTTTTGATTCTTTGTTTTTTTCATTCGGCTTTTTATTATGGACCACTTCCGGGAATGTTTTACGGACTTTCTGCCGGGCTTTTTAATGGACTTATTTTTATTCCGGGCCTTTCGGCTTTTATTCATTGATTTTTGTTTTGATAGGTTATGGAAACGGATATTTTCATGAATTTTATTATGAGGAGTATATTCAGCTTCCACTGTTCCTTTGCACCTTAAGCGGCCTATTGTATCACAGCTACATCTATGTTCTTCGCTTTTTTTAATACGAGGAAAGTGGAGTATTACTTATTATTCGGTACATATTGTACTACCTTCTATCGTATTTTCGTTTTTATTGACCCTGCTTCTTTACCGCTTCTTCTTTAGCGCGAGCAGGAGATTGGAGGAAAAAGCATTATGATTAAAGAAATTTACAGCTTGATCAAGGAAATGCTGTCCAGGTTGTTTTTCCTCCCGACTTTTTGCGTTGGCTTTGATATTTACCGGACTTTTTCTGTATCTTGACAGTGCATTTGTTTCGTTTGCAAATTATGAACGGACAGAGCTATCTGGAGAATTATCAGAAGAATACAGAGCAGAACATCGTTCTCCCCGGAACAAGGGGGAATATCTATGATAAAGATGGTAAACTTCTTGCTTATAATGAGCTTCAGTATAATATTACCATTGCTGATACCGGTGCTTTTTTTCAGGGTAATACAAAGGGAATCAACAAGAGAAATTTGATGTTGAAAAAGCTTGCAGATATTATTGAAAAGTACAAGTATCCCGTTAAAAGCCAGTTTAAGCTTACGATTAATGATGACGGGAATTTTTCTTACAGCACAAACTCGGATCAGGAACGTCTCCGCCTTCTTGCCAATATTTTTCGTAAAGAGCCGGATAAATTGAGTGAAAAGGAAAAGGACAGTACCGCCGAAGAGTGCTTTGAGCAGGCAAAGAAGCTCTATAATTTCCATAAACTGACAGATGAAAAGGGAAGCCCTATTAATCTTTCCGATAAAACCGCCTTGGATATGATTGGGATTATCTATACCTTGCGTCTTACCTCCTATCAAAGATATATGAGTACGACCATAGTTGAAAATGTTTCCAGAGAATGCATGGCGGAAGTACTGGAGTCAAAGTATGACCTTCCGGGAGTAGATATTGAGAATATTTCCGTTCGAAAATACAACTATGCTCCCTACCTGTCTCATATCGTAGGTTACACGGGGCAAGTGCAGGAAAGTCAACTGGAAGAGCTAAAGAAGATTGACGATTCCTATGACTTAAATGATACCATTGGAGTTTGGGGGTTTGGGAAAAAAGTGAGGACCTTATTTTAAAGGGAAAAAAAGGCTACAAAGAGATGTACCTTAACAATGTGGGAAGCATTATGGAGGTCATTTCTGAAGAGAAACCCATGGCCGGAAATGATATTTATACCACTATTTCCGCAAATGATCAGATTTCTATTTATCATTTATTGGAACAGGAACTTGCCGGAATTTTAGCCTCTAAGCTTACAGAAAATAATGAACTTGACCAAAGTGAACTGAAGCAGTCTCAGTTAATGATACCGGTAAAAGATGCATATTATCAGTTGATTAACAATAACGTCTTGGATAAGGAGCATTTCTTTAGTGAAGATGCGGGAAATGCTGAAAAAGAAATTGCCGGTAAATTTATATCCAATAAAGAAGAGATGTTGAACAGTATTGAGGATGTTTTTGAAAAAGGAGAGTGGAGGAGAACTTTCTGCATTGCCGCAGGAGATGCAGGGGTATATGGTTTATATCTACGACTACCTTTTAAGTAAAAACGGCGGCATAGTCGATCCGGAGGATGTACGGTTTAAGTCATCGGACGCCTATGCACAGTGGAAAAATGATGCGATTTCTCTTCATGCGTTTTTAAAGAAGGGAATTGAAGAGGGATGGATTGATACAAGAAAACTATCCTTGGATACGGAATACTCGGATACAGATGAAATTTATGCTCTTTTTGTGAATAAGATCATGGATTACTTACGAAGTGACAGTGGATTTAATAAGCTATTATATAAGTATGCCATTGCTAAGCAATCTATATCCGGTAATTTGCTTCTTATGGCACTTTTTGAGCAAAATGTTCTCTCACAGGATCCTGTTTCTTATGAGGCTCTTTCCGGAGGAGATGCACACTTTGCGTTCACTTTTCTTTTGGATAAGATTCGTAAAATAGAATTAACACCGGCACAGCTTGCATTGGATCCCCTGTAACGGCTCTGTGGTTGTGACGGATGTTAAAACCGGTAAGTTGCGAGCACTTTGTAACCTATCCCGGCTTCGATAATAATCGAATCAGTGATAGTGATTATTTGAAAAAATGTAATGAAGATCTTTCTCTTCCGCTTTTAAACGGTGCAACGCAGACTCAGCTTGCGCCCGGTTCTTCTTTTAAACCGATCAGTTCCGTTGCTTCCTTGGAAGAAGGGGTAATTACTACGGATACTATTATAGATTGTACCGGTAAATATGAAGAGGTAACGCCGAATATCCGTTGTTGGATTTGGCCATCCAAGCATGGAAATGAAAATATTGTCGATGGAATTAAAAACTCCTGTAACTATTTCTTTGCAGATTTGGGACATCTCTTAGCAACTGACAGCTCCGGAAATTACAGTGCGGATCTTGGGATGGAGCGAATTCAGAAGTATGCGAGTGACTTCGGACTGGATGAAAAAACAGGGATTGAGCTGGATGAAACAAAACCGAGAATTTCCAACTATGATCCGGAACGTTCAGCTATGGGACAAGGTAACCATGCCTTTAATGCTGCGCAATTATCACGCTATATTACTGCAGTTGCCAACAGCGGTTCCGTATATAAATTATCCATTGTGGATCGTATTATGGATCCGAGAAGCAATACGATTGAAGAAGTTGCTCCGGTTCTTGAAAAAAAACTATCCTATAATGACACCACATGGAATACTGTGCATGACGGTCTTCGAAAGGTTATCACAGAAGGCGTTGCGAAAAATGTTTTTATTGGACAATCTATTGCAGTAGCGGGAAAAACAGGAACTGCGCAAGAGCGAGAGGATAGAGGTAATCATGCCGTGTTTGTTTCCTATGCTCCATATGAGAATCCGGAAATTTCCGTTACGGTAAATATTCCCTATGGATATTCCTCGGGTAATGCGGCAAGCCTTGCTAACATGGTTTATGATTATTGCTTCGGAAAGCTCAGTATGGATACGATTCTGGCAAGAGATGCAAGCAGTATAAACTCTGTAACAGTAAGTGATTAAGGAAAAAGATGCATGAAATTAGATTATGATTTTAAACAATATGATTTTAAATTATTATTCTTTATTGTTGCACTGAATACCATAGGCATTTTTATTGTGCGTTCCGCAACTTCGGCGGAAAGCTTTAAAGACGCCTTGGTAGTCAGACAGATATTGGGTTCCTTTGTGGGACTGGCCATGTGTGTAGCTATTTCTCTTTTTGATTATAGAAAATTCTGTAAGTTTTCTATTTATATTTATATTATTTCTGTCATCATCCTTGCCGGAGTAAAGATTTACGGTACAGCTTCAGGACATGGTGCAACGCGTTGGATTACCGTTCCTGTTCTTGGTAAAATTCAGCCTGCGGAGTTTGTAAAGGTAGCATTAATCCTATTTTTTGCAGAATATTTGCAGAAAACCAAGGAAGAAATAAATACTGTGCACGGCTTGATTTTGGAAGGCCTTTATTTATTACTTCCTGTCGGACTTGTGTTGATTCAACCCAATCTTTCCACAGCCATTATCATGACGGTAATTGTATCTGCCATGACCTTTGCTTCTCCTTTAAAACTTCGTTATATTATGGCTTTTTTTAGCTGTGGCAGCTACAATACTTATTCTTTTTATTTTACCTTTTTGCCTCCGGACTTTATGATAAAATCCCTATTTTACAGGGTTATCAGATTCAAAGAATCCTTACCTTTTTGAAGCCGGATGAAAATTCCAGCGGTTATGCGCAGCAGATGTATTCCATCATGGCTATCGGATCAGGTATGTTTAAAGGAAAGGGGCTTTTTAATAATTCTATATTTTCCGTGAAAAACGGTAACTTTTTGATTGAGGAGGATAATGACTTTATTTTTGCGGTTATAGGAGAAGAATTAGGATTTAGAGGGGCCATAATAATTATTATAATCTTCTTGTTGATTATCTTGGAATGTCTTATAATAGCTTATAGAGCGAAGACTTTAAGCGGACGATTGATATGTGTGGGTGTGATGGCATGGATTGGCTTCCAGACATATACCAATATTGCTGTAGCAACCGGGCTTTTTCCAAATACCGGAATTACTTTGCCTTTCTTTTCAAGAGGCGTAAGTTCCCTACTGTCCGTGTATTTTGGATTCGGTATTGTGCTAAATGTAGCTTTACAGCGAAAAACATAGGAGGAGTAGGCTATGAAAGTGGGTTTGATTGCGCATGATTCCAAGAAAAAACTCATGCAAAACTTTTGTATTGCTTATAGAGGGATCTTAACCAGACATGAATTATATGCAACAGGAACTACAGGGAGTTTAATACAAGAAGTTTCGAATCTAAGAATTCATAAATTTTTACCGGGCGAAACCGGTGGAGTAAGACAACTTGCCTCCCAGATTGAACAGGGGAATCTGGATATGATTATTTTCCTGAGAAATCCCAACCCGAGTATGGAAGAGGAGACGGAAGTGAATTTCGTTTTGCGTCTTTGTGATATGTACAATATTCCAATCGGGACCAATTTGGCTACTGCGGAGCTACTCATTCATGCATTGGAAAGAGGAGAGTTGGAGTGGCGAAACATCGGATAAGTCATGTAGTATTTACATCTAGGTCTCGACTTTTATTTTTTGCGTCTATTTTTCTTCTTCTGCTTTTATGTTCATGCGGAAGAAAACCGGAAAAAGCATTCTCTGAAGATCAATCCGTGATGCGTTTATCATCAGTGTCCCTACATAGTGGAGCGGAGCATAATACTGAAGCTTTTGCTTCTAAATTAGCTATTCCTGTCGATCAAAGTTACAATGATCAAAGTATGGATACAGATAGTTTTATTTTGGTGGAAAAGGATGGGAAGGAATCGGATAGAGCTGTTGCCTTTAGAAATCCTTATAAAAGAGTTTACCCCGCGAGTATAACGAAGCTGATGACGGCACTGGTTTGTGTCAATAACGTAGAGGATTTGGATCAGGAGTTTGTAATTTCTCCATCCTCTTCAATCAAGGTCAGCGGTTCTTCCACTGCATTTTTGCAGGTCGGGGAAAGTTTGAAAATTCGGGATTTACTATATGGAACCTTACTGCCTTCCGGTAATGATGCAGCGGTTGCAGTAGCGGAAGCAAGTTTCGGTTCGGTGGATTCGTTTGTAGAAAAAGATGAATGAAGAGGCTATTCGCTTGGGTGCTTTGTCTACTCATTTTTACAAATCCTCACGGATTACCGGATGAATCTCATTATACTTCAGCTTATGATATTTATCTCATTATGCGTGCTGTAATGGAAAATGAGGGATCTTCGTGAAATTCTCGGTACCAAAGAATATCAAGTTATTTATAAAGATCGTAACGGGGTGAAGAAATCGCAGGTTTGGAAAGCAACAAATCTGTATAGTACGGGAGAAAAGGAACTTCCGTCAGGACTAACTATTCTGGGAGCAAAGACCGGGACAACGAAGGATGCCGGCTATTGTCTGGCACTTGATACGGAAAAAAGCGATAGTCCATATTCCTATATTTCTGTAGTAATGAAGGGGGAAAACAAGGACAATCTTTATGAAAATATGACAAACTTGCTTGCGAAGATATCTTGAATGTACTATACTTTTTTTGTATAAGTTTTTAATAAAGAAAGGTTTTTCTTGTTAAGTCAAGGAGGGTATGGAAATGGTTCAATTTATTGTAGGACAAAGAGGAAAAGGAAAAACAAAGCAGCTGATTGAGAAAGCCAATACTGTTGTAAAAGAAGCAAAAGGAAATGTTGATTTTCTTGATCGCTCTGCTCAGCACATGTATGAACTGAACAACAAGGTTCGTTTGATCAATGTCAATGAATTTCAGCTCGATTCCGAAGATGCCTTTGTAGGTTTTGTAAGTGGTATTATTTCTCAAGATCATGATTTGGAATATCTTTTTTCTCGATAGTTTTCTGAAGTTAGCCTCTTTAGAGGGGAAAGCCCATTACCGATTGCATAAGAAAACTGGATTCTCTTTCCGATAAGTATAAAGTTAATTTTATTTGCAGTTTGTCTATGAGTCCGGATGAAGTTCCTGAGGATTTGAAGGATCATATCGCGTTAGCACTGTAATTATGTCAAATACAAGTCACTTAAAGAAAAGAAGATTTTTTTCAATATAGAGGGAGTAATCTTTGCGATTATTGCTCTCTATATTCTTTTTAGTGTGGTTTCCTTCATAAGAAGGGATCAAATCCGCTTTTTATGAAGTGAGAGAAGGAAGTTTGGTGAAGGAAAATCAGTTCACCGGCTTAATCCTTAGGAATGAAAAAGCTTATGCTGCTAAAAAAAGTGGTTATATTCATTTCACAGTTATGGAGGGAAGAAGAGTTTCCAAGAATGCGGAGCTTTATACTTTAGATGAAACAGGAAACCTAGAGAATTATTTATCAGAACATCCTGAGCTTTTGGGAAGTTTAAATGAGAAAGCAGATTATGGAACTTCGTCAGCGGTTAGAGAATTTTTTTCTCGAAGCTTTGAGGATAATCGTTTTTATACTCTTTACAGCTTTCAATCCGGTATGGATAATAATCACTTCAGTTTTTCCGGTGAAGAAGGTGTGAAGCAGTTAAACAGTATTTTAAGTAATTTAGGAATAGCTTATACCACTGGAACAGCAGAAGAAGCCGGAGTTGTATCCTATATCTTAGATGGTTTTGAGAGTTTCAAAGAAAGTGATTTAGCCGAAGAAGTTTTTTTAAGAAAAACTGAGCCCAAAAAGGAATATGTACAAGGTGGAAGTAAAGTTGAAGAAGGAAGTCTAATCTATAAAATTATCAGCGCTTCAAAGTGGAATGTATATTTCCCTTTATCCGAGGAAGAGAACAAAGAACTGGAAAATAAGCATAAAGTAATCTTGCATTTTGATAGTCAAAACCTGGATTTATCCGGAGAACTCTTTCTTGTAAGAGGAAAAGACGGAAAGAGCTTTGGAAAGGTAGAGTTATCCAATTATCAAGATTATTTTTCTGGAGGATCGGTTCGTTGCTTTTTCTTTAAAAGAGAGAGAGGAAAACGGACTTAAAATTCCTGCCTCAGCTGTAGTGAAAAAAGACTTTTATGTTGTTCCGAATGAATTTCTTTCTACTTTAGAAGATGGCAGCCAAGGCTTCTATCGAAAGGAATCGGATGGCAATTTGAAAATTTATTCCCACGGAAATCTACAGGAAGGATCAGCAATATGCTTATATTGATATTCCAAAGAATCAGGATTCTTCTGTACTGAAAACGGGCGATGTTCTCATAAAGCAGGAAAGTACAGATTCTTTTATAATTGGACCTACCAAATCTTTAGAAGGTGTGTATAATATAAACAAGGGCTACGCTGTTTTTTTCGACAGATTGTTCCTTTAGAAAAATGATGAATATATTATAGTAAAAAAAGATACAAGCTCCGGAATCGAAGTCTATGATCATATTGTTTTTACAAGGAGACATGGTCTCGGACGGACAACTTATTTTTTTCAGTAATATTCTTTGAATGAGGTATTTTTTTGAGCTACCGGCTGATTAAGATTGGAATGCTTGGTCCATTGTAAATGCTATATGAAAAAAAGTTAAATACCGATTTATATATAGAATTAAATAAAAAAACATAAATTTATTTTTTTATAAGATACTTTCAAGGTTGACTTTACTCCGAAATTGAGTAAAATAATCTTGTTTGACTTGGCGGATGTTGGGGGAATAGTATGAGCTTTTTGAGTAACCTAATGACAAAGATGAACTTGAATAGAGATGACGAGGATGATTACGACTTAGATAATGATTATGACTTCGAGGATGATTACGAAGAGGAAGAGGAAGAAAGTCCAAAGAGAGCATCTTTTTTTCCAGGAGATCTGATGAAGATGAGGAAGATTCCGAACCAAAGCTTCGTCTATTTTGGAAAACCTAAATCAAGTGCTAATGAAAGAAAAAGCCAGCATGGAAGTAACCATGATTAAGCCGAATTCTATGGGAGATGCAACGGAGATTTGTGATTATCTTTTTAAGCGGAAGAGCGGTTGTTCTCAATATGGAAGGCTTGCATACAGAAGTTGCACAAAAGAATTATCGATATTTTAAGTGGAACTGCCTATGCCATCAACGGAAATCTACAGAAGATTTCTACATATATCTTTATCATCAGTCCTGAGGATGTTCATTTATCCGGCGAATTTTCCGGAGCAGGCTTCGGTGGAGATGGACAGGGAAGTTTCTTGAACTTTAGATAAAGAAAAATCGATAGGCATATCCCTAGAGGATATGCTTTTTTTAATTCTTAATGAGTATATAGAAAGGCTGAGTTTTAGGAGCAAATATGCGGAAGTTGGATATTTACGAAAAAGATTGTCACAGTTATTCGATTTATCTGGAAAAGGATTTTTCTCATCTTTCTGAAAAATTGAAAGACTTGCATTGTGAGGATAGAAGTGCGCTGATTATAACGGATGATATTGTAGCGCCTCTTTATCTATCCGACTTAAGAGATCAGCTTAAAAAGAGTTTTCGTCATGTTGAATCTTTGGTTATTCCCAGTGGAGAGAAGAATAAAACACTTAGCGGAATAGAAAAAGATCTATGAAGCGGCTATTCAATACGGATTGCAAAGAAAAGATTTCATGGTCGCTTTAGGTGGCGGAGTAATTGGAGATATGTGCGGATTTGCAGCGGCAACGTATCTTCGAGGAATTCGTTTTATTCAGGTTCCAACGACCCTTCTTGCTCAGGTGGATTCCTCAATTGGCGGGAAAGACGGGAGTTGATTTTCAAGACTATAAAAATATGGTAGGCGCTTTTCATATGCCCAGCCTTGTATATTCCTCCATGCATACGCTTTCTACTCTGCCTCTGGAACAATATGCCTCCGGTATGGGGGAAATTATTAAGCATGCTCTGATTCACAATCCCCAGTATTTACCGTATTTAAAGGAACATAGGTTTGCTTTTTAAAAAATCGAGAGCCGGAGTGCCTTTTGGAAACCATTTATCAGAGTAATCGTATAAAAAAATATTTTGTGGAAAAAGATCCTTTTGAAAATGGGGATCGTAAGTTTTTGAACTTCGGGCACAGTTTGGGACATGCAATTGAAAAGACTGCCGATTTTTACTACAGCCACGGACAATGTGTAGCATTTGGAACCCTTATGGCTCTTTTCTTTATCAAAAGGAATTACGGAAGAAGACTTATCAGAGATAGAGTCACTAATGCAAGATTTATTATTGGAAACACGCTGCAAAAAATTAGATCATAAAGCAGTACTTTCTGCAATGAAAATGGATAAGAAACAGAATAAAGCACATTTACAATTCGTACTTTTACACAAGATTTGTGCTCCGTTTATTGAAGAGGGACTTCGGGAAGAAGAGCTGGAAGCCGCATTGGCTCGTTTTATGGAGGAGTAAATGAAGAAAATACTTTGGTATGTTCTATTTTTCTTTATAGCGGTACTGCTTATCCTATTAGATCAATGGACTAAATCCTTGGCTGTACAATTTTTTAAAAGAGGAGGAAAAGAGCTATCTCTTATTCCACATATTTTAGTACTTGTATATGTAGAAAATCCCGGAGCCGCATTTGGGATTTTACATGGTCAACAAGGATTCTTTTTGATTATTACGATTGCGGTTCTTCTCGGAATTCTCTATGTACTTTGGAAGCTTCCAAAAGAAATGAGATTAAAAGCGGAAAAAGAAGAAATAGCTACGAATCAACTAAGCTCGGATATTTCTGCAAGGGAGTATAAAAATAAAAAAGAAAAAAATTTATTGCCTTTATTTTTTATACTTTGTTTTATTTTCTCCGGAGCAATAGGCAATTTTATTGATCGACAGTTGCAATCTTATGTAGTTGATTTTATTTACTTCAAACCAATTGATTTTCCGGTGTTTAATGTCGCTGATATTTATGTTACCCTTTCTTGTATTGGTTTGTTCTTGCTGGCTTTTTTCTACTACAATGAAGACGATTTTGCCTTTTTAAAGCATTAAGTTCCTATAATTGCAAGATTGTATCCTGCTATTTAATTCTTCTATATTGAATAGTTTGAATATCTTCAAAATATATGGAGAAAACCATGGATTTTTATGTGAAAGAGGAAGATAAAGAAAAACGTCTGGACAGCTTTTTTTAGCTGAAAACAATACCGCGGAATATACCCGTTCTTATATTGGAAAATTAATAGAGGAAGGCTATGTACTATACAATGGACAGAAAGCGAAAGCCTCTATCAAATTAAAAAGTGGAGATCATATCAGCTTGATCGAGAAAGAAGCGGAAGTATTAGATGTGAAGGGAGAGGATATTCCCTTGGATATTGTATTTGAAGATGAAGATCTGATTGTAGTTAACAAGCCCCGTGGAATGGTGGTGCATCCTGCTCCGGGGCACTATACCGGAACATTGGTGAATGCTGTTATAGCTCATTCCGGAACTTCTCTTTCCTCTATCAATGGAGTTTTGCGTCCGGGAATTATACACCGGATTGATAAAGATACTTCCGGACTATTGCTTATTTGTAAAAATGACTTGAGCCATAAAGCTCTTGCAAAACAACTAGAGGAGCATACCATTACTAGGCGTTATCACGCACTCTGTTTTGGTCGATTAAAAGAGGAGAGCGGGACGATTTCCGCCCCAATAGGACGAGATGAAAAAGATCGAAAACGGCAGGCAATCAATTATAAGCATGGTAAAGAAGCAGTAACGCATTACAAACTGCTAGAAAGCTTCGAGAATGCTTCCTTGGTGGAGTGTCGTCTGGAAACGGGGAGAACACATCAAATCCGGGTACATATGAAGAGTATCGGACATCCCTTAATTGGAGACCCTGTTTATGGATTAAAAAAGTGTCCTTATTCTATACAGGGACAAGCTTTACATGCTATGGTTTTAGGATTCATTCATCCCAAAAAGCGGTAGAATATATGGAATTTTCAGCAGACTATCCGGATGATTTTTCTGAGAGTTCTTACAAGCTTACGAAATAAAAAGCAGAAAATAAATTGTCAAACTCAGAGATATTGAACGAAAATTAAGGAATAAGATATAGAAAAATATTGACTGATTCCATTATAAAAAGTATAGCAGCTATCAATATAAAAATGGATTAGTGCTTTTAGGAGAGATGTTTTTGGAAGAGGAAAAGGAAAAAGTACAGGAAGGACAGGTTAGAAAATCCAGACTTCGAAAATAAAATAAATCATAAGCGATGGAAGGTTAAAGCTTGTGCCGGCCTTTCTTCTTGTGCTTTCCGTTATCGTGTTTTTTTATTAAAAAGAACAATAAAGTTAGGGAAACGAAAGCTGCCGGAAATATTTCCACAGAAACGGAATATAAAAACGCACTTCATAACGAAAGAGAGGAAGATCAATTTCTAAGTCCGAGAGCAAAAAAATAGATATCTATAATCTTGTGAATGAAAAAAAGATAAGGAAGGATCGTCTATCGGGGAAGCTCTTTATAAAGAAATGATGACGATGGAGAGTCGTTATCTTGCAAGTATTACAGATGAAGCCGGTGAAACCCCGGAGAAGGTGGCAAAAAAATCTTGGTGTTAAACGTTCCAGGATAATGGGCAAGTATAACCCTACCGTTCATGGAGATAACGCGGATCATGCCGCGTCCTATCCGATTCCCTATTTTTAAAAAAATATTCATTATCGCTTTTTAAATGGAGATGGGAAGGAAATATCGGATTCCAGTAATGTTAAAGATATTCTAGCAATGGTCTCCGTCTATACTTATAAGCATAATTATATGGATGCTGAGCATTTTTCGTGAAATTTGTATGGAACTTTACGAAAAAAATCTCATTCGTATACTTTGTCTATCAGTCCTGTCTATTTTGATCAGGGCTGTGTCAATTTGACGGCTAAAGAAGAGGCGGAAAAGGAAGAGGGGAAATCAACTAAAGAAATTCTCTCGGAGGAAAAAGAAGCTTCCGGAGGAGAGACGGAAGCCTCTGAAGGAGCTTCTGCCATCGTTTCTTCGGAGCGTTCCGGAGAGACAACAACTGCAGTGGAAAGCAGTACGGAAACGCAGACCGAATCAACTACGGAAAAGTACAAAGAAAGAAGAGCAATCATTTGGGAAAGCAGTACGGAAGAGAGCTTTTCACAGGAAACAGAAGACTCATCTTCTTTGACCAGTCCATCGGATATAGATAAAGTACAAAAATAATAGCGGAAAAAGTTCTTCTTCCACTTCATTACAAAAACCATTCAAAGACTGCTTCACAAGATAAAGCTTCTTCTACTCGAGAGAAAAATTATTGTCCGGGGGCATGTCGATTTAACCATTACGATTCAGGTAAAAAAGTTTGAAGATCAAAACGGTTTAAAAGAAATCGTTTTGGATTCCGTACAGAAAGATGCAGAGTGGGAAAAAAAGTCCATTTTCCCGTTGGAAAGGTTGGAATGAAGAGTGTGTTTCAGCGGTGAAGACACTGATTGATAAAGATTGGTTTACAGAATACGGTCTGAGCTTATCTACTGTTGAAACCAAAACCCCTCTTACTGAGGAAGAAATTTCCCGTTATATGAGTCTGCTTCCTGAGAATTTAAGTGAAGAGCGAAAGCAATTGATTCATTTCTCTTTAACAACTGTCGGAAAGGTCCCCTATTACTATGGAGGTAAAGCCGGAAAACAAGGAATTGAAGGGAACGCATTCGGAAAAACGATTTCCGAGCGAGATTACAAGGGAAGAAACAGAAAGGGATTGGATTGCTCGGGCTTTGTACAATGGGCTTACTGGACAGCCACAAATGATTCTTTGGACTTTGTGTCCAGTACAAAGGAATTGATTGGACAAGGCAGGAAGATTAAGCGAAGTGAACTGATACCCGGAGATTTAATCATTCAGCCAAGCGGTGACAGTCATGTGGTGATGTTTCTTTGCTGGACCGAAGAGGGCAGGATGCTCGCTATACATGAAAATGCTACAGCCGGAACAATTTCCGTAGATGAAGTATCTGCAAACTATCCTTATTATAGAAGTATACTTCCATAGGATTGAGCTGCTTTAGTCGTATTTGAAGATTTGCTGTTTTGCAGGGCAATAAACAAGAATTCTAGCCTATTTTCATCCTTAATACAAAGAAAACTGCTTGACGAGAAAGAGAAAATACTGTAGAGTAGCTTAGATGCCGCATAGCTAGGTTAAAAAGCAGTGCAAACTCACCAAAGCTAGCGAGTAAATTTATAGGAGGATGTCCTAAATGTATGCAGTTATTGTAAGTGGCGGAAAGCAATACAAAGTCAGTGAAGGCGATGTAATCCGCGTAGAGAAGTTGGAAGTAGAAGAGGGAGCAAAGATTTCCTTTGATCAGGTTCTTCTTATTAACGACGGTTCTCTGAAGATTGGTACTCCCACTGTGAAAGGTGCGAAGGTTTCCGGAACAGTTCTTCAGAACGGTAAGGGCAAGAAGGTTATTGTTTACCGTTATAAGAGAAAGTCCGGATATCACAAGAAGAACGGTCATAGACAGCTCTTTACAGAAGTAAAGATTGAGAAGATCGGTTAATTCGTAACGAGTAGGATGTATAAAACTCGTGTATTACAGGAAGGAGTAAAAAATGGCTCATCATAAGGGTATGGGCTCTACCAAAAACGGTAGAGATTCTAATTCAAAAAGACTTGGTGCGAAAAGAGCAGACGGACAGTTTGTAAAGGCAGGAAATATCCTGTATAAGCAAAACGGCACAAGAATTCATCCGGGTCAAAATGTAGGCTTGGGAAATGATTTTACCTTATTCGCTAAGGTTGACGGTGTTGTAAAGTTCGGCCGATTAGGTAGAGATCGTAAGCAGGTTTCTGTTCTTCCAAGGGCATAAAGAAATGTTAACCCCATGCCGGTTTCCGGTGTGGGGTTTTTTCTTCAATATAAAAGGAGCTTTTATGTTTGCTGATGTAGCAAAAATATATGTAAGAAGTGGTAAGGGAGGAAATGGACACGTTTCTTTCCGTAGAGAACTCTTCGTACCGGCAGGCGGTCCCGATGGAGGAGATGGCGGTAAGGGAGGAGATATCATCGTGGAAGTGGATGATGGATTAAACAGTCTGGAAGCCTTTCGTCATAAAACAAAATATGCGGCCGGAGACGGAAAGGAAGGCGACGGCCGGAGGATGCACGGAAAGAACGGTAAGGATCTTGTTTTAAAGGTTCCTGCCGGGACGCTTTTAAAGGATGCGGAAACAGGAAAGTTGATTTCCGATATGAGTGGAGAGAATCGCAGAATTGTTCTTCTTACCGGAGGAAAAAGGCGGATTGGGAAATATGCATTTTGCAACGCCTTCCATGCAGGCACCGAAATTTGCTCAGCCCGGACAGGATGCAAGGGAGATTACGCTTCAATTAGAGCTTAGAGTGATTGCAGATGTAGGGCTTCTCGGATTTCCGAATGTAGGAAAATCGACTCTTCTTTCCATGTGCAGTAATGCCAGACCTGAGATAGCAAACTATCATTTTACGACTTTGAACCCGCACCTTGGTGTGGTGAACTTAAAGGGAGACAGAAGCTTTGTTATGGCGGATATCCAGGGACTGATTGAAGGGGCAAGTGACGGAGTTGGACTCAGATTTCAGTTCCTTCGCCATATTCATCGTTGCCGTGTGCTTATACACATTGTAGATGGAGCAGGCTCGGAAGGAAGAGTACCGTTAGAGGATTTAAAGAACATTCATGCCGAGTGTGAAAGCTATGATCCGGAGATTTTAAAGAAGCCGGTTATTGTTGCGGCAAATAAGGTGGAGCTTATCCAATCCAAGGAGCAGGAGAAAGCCCTGAAGGACTTGGAGAAATATTGTAAAGACATGCATTATCCTTTCTTTAAAATATCTGCCGCAAGTAATCAGGGAATTTATCCGCTTCTGGAAGAGGCATATAAGCTTCTGGAAGGAATCGGCAAGGATGAAATGATCTATGAAAGTGAAGTGGATCTGGAAAACCTTGGCGCGGTTGAATCTCTTCCCATTAAGTATGAGCATCCGGAAGAGGGACTTTTCCTTGTAGAAGGCCCGAAAATGGAGAAGATGCTCGGCTATACCAATTTAGAGGCGGAGAAGGGATTCCTCTTCTTCCAGCGTTTTATGGTAGAACAGGGTATTATCAAAGAGCTTAAGAAAATGGGCATGAAGGAAGGCGATACTATTAAGATATTCTCGCATGAATTTGAATATTATGATGATGAAATAGAGGATGAAAACGAGTCCAAGGAGGAATAATGAAGTCCTATATTGCAGATAGCAAGATGCGCGCACGCATTCGCAGTGCGGCGCAAAGCATTGATCAGTTCTTTCCATCGGAAAAAAATGCTTTAACACCGGAGTTTACTCATTCCGTGGAAGAATACATGGAAAAGCATGAAATCATGAAGATTAATGTGCTGAAGAACTGTGACGAAGACCTTCGTGAGTTGGGAAATACGATTGCAGAGCGTTCCAATACCGAGCTGGTACAGATAATCGGAAGAAAGATAGTACTATATAAGCCGGCAAAAGAAGAGAAGAATAGAGCTTTTTAATGGATAAACAAATAACTTATGTCTAAGTCTTTCCGATATTGAAAGCGGACTATGTTTTTCCCTCTGTTCGAAAGCTTGGAATATTAGGGTGGAAGCTTCAATCCTATTCATTACGGGCATTTAATCTTGGGAAGAACGGCATTAAAGACGTTGGAAGAGAAAGAAAATAGAAGATAACAGGAATAAAAGAAATAGTATAGAGGCTTTTGATTCTGAAAAACAGACCAAATTCCTTTCTTTCTAGGAATGTATAGTTTTCTTACCGACAGGAGTGCCGTATCATAAAAAAAACTCGGATTTACTTCCTTTTTCTGAGTCGCTCAACGATGCTTTTTGCCCTTAAAGAGGAAAATGAAAGATACCGAAACGATTCGAAGAAAAAAATCATATCGGAACGAACAGATGCAGTATAGAATACAAAGAAAACTCTGCCATTTTTTTCTATTCCACTGTTGAAGGAGAGCGCAGCGGAAATTCTCTATACTACGATTCGGCTCTGATTTTTGAAAAAAACTTTTTCCGAATGCTGAAATCTTTTTTTGATTATCGGAACAGATGAGTTCTTTACTTTGGAAAATTGGTATAAAATAGAAGAGCTTGGTAAAAATGCTTCATTTTTTTGGTGGCCAATCGAAATGGAGAATCCGAAGAAAGGGAATTAACGGAAAGAAAAAATTCTTAAATAATGAGTTCGGATTAAGCTGTAGCTTTTTGAATATGAAAAATCAACTATTCCAGCTCTTTAATTCGGGAAAAAAACTGGAAAATGGTGATTCCATAAGCGGTATTCTTCCTGTATCGGTAGAAAAAAATATAATGGATAAGAATTTATACCATTAAATCATGGCTATACTCCAATCTCAATTGCATTGGAAGAGGACTTAAAACAGAGAATGGCACGACAAAATTAAAACTGTCGTTATTTTTACTGCTAATCTGCTTTTTTCAGTTTTTTTGAAATGAATATTAGTAACAAAACCGAGCTACTACTCGCAATAGAATGTGCTTATGGAGGAACTCACTTTGGAAGAAGATAGAGGATATTGGGAACAAGTAAAATTCATTCGCAAGCATTTGAAGGAGCACTTGAATGAGGAACGCTATGAACACTCCATCAGTGTATCCTTTACCGCGATTGCTCTTGCCATGGCGCACGGCTACGATTTAAAGGCTGCAGAGCTTGCCGGTCTTTGTCATGATTGTGCAAAATATATGGGAAAAAAAGAATTGCTTACGGTTTGTGAAAGAGAACATATTCCTTTGCATGCCGGAATACATTTCTGCCCCGCAGGTCTTACATGGGATATATGGTGCAACGTATGCCAGAAAACATTTTCAAATTCAGAATGAAGAAATATTGTCAGCCATTTATTATCACACTATTGGCAGACCGGCTATGAGTTTATTGGAAAAAATCATTTACCTTGCAGACTATATCGAGGTCAGAAGAGGAAGTAGAGGAGAATTGGACGAAATTCGAAGAATAGCCTTTTCTAATCTGGATAAAGCGATTTATATGAGCTTACGTGCAACAATAGAATATGTTGAGGAAAAGGGACAGAGCTTGTGCACGGAATCGGTAGAAGCATACCGGTACTATAAGGCTTTGCAGGAAGAAGAGCTTCAGAAATGAGATGGAGTTTACTAAATTGAACCGGCGTTTCATGAATTGAATCAAAGTTTAACGAATTATTTTAGCGTTTAACGAGTTTATCTTAGTTAAATAATAGGGAGGAATTTATGGAAAATACCACTTTATTACAAAAATTATGAATATATTAGAGGAAAAAAAAGCCGGCGATATCATTGCCTTGGACATATCCGAAATTTCCACCTTGGCAGATTATTTTTATTTTTGGCATCTGCTGACAATGCCAGAGCAGTTAGATGCCCTGGAAGATGCAGTAGAGGATCAAGTTCAAGTAGATGGTTTTACATAAGGAGGGAGAGAGCAGTTCCGGCTGGATTCTTATGGATTATCGTGATATTGTAGTACATCTCTTTACCAAGGAACAAAGGGAATATTACGATCTTGAAAAGATTTGGTCCGATGCAAAAAAGATTCCTGTATAATTGCTTTACAAAGATAAATTTATTTATGCGTTTTGCCTAAATATTATTAGTTAAATTCATTTATTATTGTAAAAATTAAAGCGATATACTCCTTCTAAAAATCTAGTAATGGAAAAAAATAAATAGTTCTTGCCAATTAGTAGAATTTTGCTATATTCTTAACATAGTCTAGATGTTCATTATTTTACAGAAAATAATGAAATTTTTTATCGTAATTTTAGGAGGGTTATGGAAGAAGCAGTAAAGAAAGAAAAATTTCACCACCCGAAAGGTCTATGAGCTTGCCTGCATAGGAATGTGCGGATCCAGCTATTTGAAGTATGCGGTTTCGGGATTCTTGATTTTTTTCTACACGTATAGTGTAGCTATGGGAGGCTTGGGCTTATCCAAGGAGCAGGCAGGATTGTTGATTTCTGTTGCCACAACAGCCGGTTCTGTGCTTCCCTTACTTGGATCGGTAATAACAGACCGTTTCTTGGGTATTCAGAAGTCCTTACTTATGGCGTTCTTTATGCAGGGAGTTGCATATATGATTTTTCTTCCTGTTTACGCTAAACGTTCCTATGGTTATTGTGGGTATTTCCATTAATGTATTTTCTGCAGCATTTATGAATAACAACTTAAGTGCTATTGTAGGAATGCTTTATTCCAAAAAGGAGCATACCAGAAAAGATGCAGCTTATGGCATTTTCTATATGGCTGTAAATATCGGTAGCTTCTTCGGTCCGATTTTTCGGTGGAATGTTGACTGACCACTGGATGGCTATTAAAGATGAAGCGGGAAATGTTATCAGCTATGGTTACAAGTACGCTTATCTGATGGTGTCCATCGGTATGTTCCTCGTATTCCTGATTTATCTTTTCCTTATTCCGAAGTGGTTAGGAGAGGTTGGAAAGTATCCTGCAGGAAAGCAGAAGAAGGAAGAGGATGGAACAACTAAGACAGTAAGCAATGAGAAGTTGACAGCTGTTGATAAGAAGCGTATCTTAGGTATGTTCATCATTTTCATCCTTGTTACCGTATATTGGACATGCTATTTCCAGACTTCTTACACCATTAACACTTTGGCTATGGATTACGTTAACTTAAAGGTTGCCGGTTTCCAGGTTCCTGTTGTATGGCTTATTTCTTTCAACGGTATCTTATGTATCATCCTTGCACCGCTTTTCGGTAACTTATGGATGAGTTTGGGACAAAAGAAGATGGATCCGCCCATTAGCGTAAAGATGGCTGTTGGAATGGCAATTACCGGTCTTGCCTTCTTCATCATTTTAGCCGGATTCAACACCTTACACGGTGTACTGGATAAGACTGTAAAGATGGATCTTTGGTACATGCTTGTAGCTTATACTGTGTTAACTATCGGCGAGCTTTTAGTGTCTCCTGTAGGTATGGCATTATTCAATAAGTTGACCCCGGAGCGGTTCTCCTCTTTGGCAATGAGCTCTTGGTATCTTACTTATACTTTCTCCGGTATTGCTTCCGGTTATCTTGTTGCAGTAACGGATAAATGGGGATATGCTAAAGATTTTGATTATCCTTGGTTCTTCTCTTTTTGATTTGCGGAGCAATCCTTATAGTAATCAAGAGCTTCCTGGAAAAAGCTTATGGCAGTAGATAAGCTGGGAGAGGAATAGGAATAAGTAAATAGATTCATAGTGAAACTTAGAATAAAAAGAATAGCGTAATTGAGAAAGTGCTGAATGGTGAATTTGTCGTTCAGCACTTTTTTTGTTCTTATTATTTTCGTACAAATGTTTGCAATATAATTCTTTTTATGCTATAATTTATAAGAACAAAAGTTTGTGAACTAAGATGAAGAGCAGTATCAACTTTATTATTTTGGAGGATGGCATGGGAAGACCAAAGAAGGTATATAGTATAGATAATTTAACAAAAAAGCAGGAAGAAATATATGAGTACATTAAGGATTGTGTACAAAAGAAAAACTATCCTCCATCTGTAAGAGATATCTGTGCAAAAGTAGGCCTTAAATCAACTTCCAGTGTCTTTTACTTATTTAAATGATTTAGAAAAGCTTGGTTTAATCAGGAAAGATCCGGCTCATCCTCGAGCAATAGAAATCCTAAATCGTGAAGGTCTTAGCTTAGAGCGAAGAGATACAGAAGATGATGATATAGGAAATATTGCCGAAAAATCTGAATTAGTTGAAGATAGAGAAGATACCGTTTCTACCGAGGCTTATGGAGAAGAGATGACAGCGTTACCAATAGTAGGTACAGTGGCTGCAGGAACTCCAATATTTGCAGAAGAGAACATTACCGGTAATATCCCGTTTCCTGTCAACTTACTTCCGAATCAGGAGAGTTTTTATCTTAAAGGTCAAGGGTGACTCCATGATTAATATCGGAATCTTTCATGGAGATTATCTTATAGTAGCTAAGCAAAACACCTGCGCCCAAGGTGAAGTTGTTGTAGCTTTGGTTGATGACAGTGCGACGGTAAAGCGTTTCTATAAGGAAGATGGACATATTCGTTTGCAACCGGAGAATGATGCAATGGATCCGATTATTGTAGAGGATTGTGCAATCTTAGGTAAGGCTGTAGGCCTTATTAGACTCGGTTTATAAGACTGAAGGCTTTATTATGATAGAGAGATGGTCTGAACCCGGATTAGGGGAACATATAGTGGAAAGTCTGCAATTAGAAATAGAAGATGACGGAGAGTTTTTTCGTATTCAAAAAGAAATTACCGAGCTGGATTCTTATTTAAAAAAATATGGTATGAAAGTATCTCTATCCTCCGGGAGAAATGAGAAATACACTTTTAAGCTGGATATTGCTGTAGATCGTTTAAAACGCGATGCCGGAAAGAAAAGAGACTACGGTTCAGCAAAAAAAGTCTCAGATATATTTCTCTATAGCAATTCCCATAAAAGTACTGAAGCTGCAGAATATGCCGGAGTACAGCTCAGAACCTATCAAAGAAGAGTCAAGAAATATAAAGAAGAGAATCGTTGGAATGAAGAAAATACTTCATTTTTCTAGAAAACTAGCTTTCTCCTTCTTCTTTTCTAAGACGAACGACATTTCGTACACTTCTGCGCCGTTCCTCTTCCAGTGCAGCATAATGCTTCTTTGTTGTATTGACATCACTATGTCCCAGTACATCCGCTACAAGGTAAATATCCCCTGTTTCTTGATATAGATTCGTACCATAGCTGCTTCGCAATTTATGCGGAGTAATATGTTTTAATGGTGTTACACGACTGGCGTATTTTTTGACCATTTTTTCTACAGAACGAACGGATATACGTTTGTTCTGCATAGAAAGAAAGAGTGCTTCTTCATGTCCGGGAGCAGGAATCTTCAGCTTTCTTTCTTCTAAATAAGCACGAAGCCCGCTTTCCACCTCATCAGAGAAGTAAATAGTGACATTTTTGCCGCCTTTACGATGAATACGGATGCCGTTATTATTAAAGTCAAGATCGGATAAATTGAGTCCTACACACTCGGAAACACGAATTCCCGGTTCCCAACATTAGTTGCATCATGGCAAGATCACGTACATTGTTTTTCATGAAATTCACGTTCTTTTTTTGCTTAGTTGATGACCGTTTTCCACTTCATCAAGAAATTGGGCGATTTCACCCTGATCCATACGGATAATCTCCTCCTCGGAAAGCTTGGGGAGGGAGAGAAGAGATGCTTTGTTACTACTAATTCAAACCTGCTTTATATAAATAGTTATAGAAACTCTTTAAAGAAGAAATTTTTTTCGTTTGATGCTCTTATTATGATTTAATATATCAATGGTTTCCATTTCTCCATCTGCATTTTTCTTTTTTTCTTTGGTTCTGTATTTAAGATATTCCATATATTCTTCAAGCTCAGGAACAGTAAGATTCTCTACGTCCTGAACCGTAAAGTCGTCGATGGAATCATGTATATTCAGTTCTTCCTTAAGATAGGTAAAAAAAACTTTCAAATCATAAGCATAGGCAATCTTTGTACGAGATGCGGTAATCTGAGTCAATTCCATGGAAAAAACATTACAAAAGGTACAGGAAGATCCTTTTGTAATTCTCTAAGCTTTACAGTATTCTTTTTATCCAATTCTTCATGATAGGCTAAAGCCATAGTTCACCTCACATAGATAAGTTAAAAATAGGTTAAACAAATAAGTTAATCAAAACGGTATTTGTCTTTATATAGTATTAAAGGTATAGCTTATTCAGCCATACCCTTATTTTTAGCATATAACTATTCGTTAAACAAGAGTTTAGCGAATAGTTATATCATATCTCTTTATTCTTTTCTTATAATTTTTATGAACTTATATACGTTCTAAAAACACTATCTTGGAAATAAATATCACGAAGCCATTTATCTCGAATAAAGTATCCATTCAGTTCTATAAATTCGGCTTAGTTTGTCTTTTTCCAAGTCTTTATGGAGAATAAAAATCAACATGGGAAATATTTCCAGTCTTCCGGCTAGCATGTCAAAAATCATAACCAGCTTTGAAAAATAAGAATACACGGAAAAATTACTTAGCGGTCCCTACTTTTTCCAAGTCCCGGTCCTATATTGTTAAAGGTTGCAGAAATTGCGGAAAAAAATTAGTCAAGAAGTCATACCCGTCAAAACTGATAAGGAAAATGGAAATCATATAAATAAAGCAATAAGCTACCAAATATGTGCTTACGGAACGAACTACGCTGTGATCCAAGCACTTTCCTTCCAGTCTTACCTTTTTTTATAGCTTCAGGATGAATAATCAGATGCAATTCCTTTGCGAGGCTCTTTAACAATATTATAAGCCTTGATACCTTAAGTCCTCCACCGGTTGAACCTGCACAGGCTCCACAGATCATAAGGAATAAAATGACCATTTGGGAAGGTACTGCCCACTCATTAAAATCTAATGTAGAAAATCCTGTTGTTGTGATTATACTTCCTACTGTGAAAAAAGCATGATGCAGAGCAAATAAAAATCCCTTTCCAATACTCTGGAAGATATTGAAAGTGATAAACAAAGTGCTTGCCGCTATGATGATAAAATATCCTCTGGCCTCTTCAGAATGAAATGCATCCGAAAACTTTTTTCTCTGAATCAGGTAATATACATTAAAGTTAACTCCGAATAGAATCATAAAAATAGTAATTAAAAAAACTGGCTAAGCATAGAATAATCCGCCATTCCGGAGTTTCGGATAGAAAAACCTCCGGTTCCTGCTGTACCGAAGCCGATACACAGTGCATCAAAGAGAGGCATGCCGGAAAGCAGAAATACAAGAATCATGATAATCGTTAAAATAAAATAGATTTTTATATAGTGCTTTTTGCCGTATCCGCTACTCTAGGTACCATTTTTGTAACTTCCGGTCCGGGTGACTCCGCTTTCATAATCATCATATTATAACCGCCGCCAAGTGGTAGTACTGTCAATACCAAGACAAGTACGCCCATTCCTCCTATCCAGTGTGAAAAGGAACGCCAAAATAAAAGACCTTTTCCAAGAGCTTCAACATCGGAAAGAACTGAAGAACCGGTTGTGGTAAATCCGGAGACAATCTCAAATAAAGCATCTATATAATGCGGAATTCTTCCTGAAATGAAAAAGGGTAAAGCCCCTACCAGGGAAAGAACCACCCAACAAGCCGCCACGATAACAAAGCCCTCTCTCGCATAAAAAGCGATTTTTTTCGGTTTTTTTGCAGTTAGAATATATCCGAGTAAAACGGATGCCGTTCCAATAATGAAAAAAAGCAAAGGGCAATGTCATTTTTCCTTATAAATCAAGGAACAAAGGAGTGGCAAAATCATACTTGCTCCCTCGATTTTTCAGTACCCATGCCAGAATATAGACAATCATACTAAAGTTCATAATGGATTCCACTCTCCTCTTCATTATTCATCTTTAAAATATCTCGAAGATCATTGTATCCCGTATTTTTCGTAACAATGATAACCCGGTCTCCCATTTTCATCATATCCGATCCGTTCGGGGTAATCACACGATGATTCCGGATGATTCCGCAAATCAAAACACCATCATTTAATTGAATATCCGATAAAGGAATATTAATCAGATTCGGGTCATTTAAGACACGAAATTCTAGAGCCTCTGCCCTTCCATCGGCAATTTTATAAAGTGTTTCCACGTTTGATCCCTTGGAATTTTTCCAATGCACGAACATAGCGAACAATGCTGTCCGCAATAATCTGTTTCGGGTAGATTACAGAGCCGAGATTCATTTCTCGAATCACATTTTCAAAGGTAATACGGTTTACCTTAGTAATCAATCTGGTTTTTGAAAGTTTTCCGGCATATAGAGAAAGCATAATGTTTTCTTCATCAAAGCCTGTTAAAGAACAAAAGGCATCCGTGGTCTCAATTCCCTCTCTCTTTAACAATTCTTGATCAATACCGTTCCCGTTGATAATACTACAATCCGGCAGTTCTTCCGCTAAAAAATCACAGCGCTCTTTATTGGAATCAATAATCTTCAATTTTAAGTTTAAATGCGTTTCTTCAATATATTTAGCAATATAATAGCTTACTCTTCCACCACCTACAATCATGCAATCACGGATAGGGGTATACTTTAAGCCAAGCTTTAGGAAAAATTCCGTAATGTGCTTTGTCGATGCAATAAAGCTGATTTCATCACCGGCCATAAAGCAGTCGGAGCCTTTCGGAATCAGGACCTCCTCTCCTCTTTCAATGCAGCATACCAAAACATCCAGACCAATCTCCTTTTTCATCTTATAGAAAGGAATACCGACTAATTGACTCTCTTCGGGTACCTTTTGCCCGAATTAAGTCCAGTCTTCCTCTGGAGAAGCTGTCAATTTTGATTGCAGAAGGAAAACGAAGCAGCCTTTCAATCTCTTTTGCAGCTGCCATTTCCGGATTGATAACCATGGCAAGATTTAATTCATCTCGTAAATATTTAATTTCCGTTGTATACTGCGGATCACGAATTCTGGCAATGGTACTGCAGTAATGTCCTTCTTTTTTAGCAAAAAGACAACAGAGCATATTGACTTCGTCTTGGTTTGTAGCTGCAATCAATACGTCCGCTTCAGCGATACCCGCTTCTCGAAGCGTCTGTGGCATGGCACCATTTCCATGGACGCCCATGACATCCAAGAAATCCACCGCATGACGAAGTTCCTTTTCATCATTATCAATGATGGTAATGTCATGTCCCTCTTTGTTTAACTGGTCCGCTAAATTCAGACCGACTTTTCCGCAACCGACTACGATAATATTCATTTCATCTTCCTTTTTTACTATTGCATACGCTTCAGATTTCTCTTTTTAAAAAGAAAAAGTCGAAGAATCGTTTTTACTGTGCTTATCATTACACAAACTTATAATTGCATGAACTTATAAACTACATAAACCTGTAAGTCCATGAACTTTTATCTTTATCCATAATACTCAGTTTTTGACATTTCATTTAATAGTAAAATATCCTCATTTAAAGCTTCTAAAAAATGCACCAGAAGGTCCTTTTTGCGATAAATTCTATGGGAGCATTCGAGTTCATCATAGCGAAAACTCTTTTTACCGCCCTCTTCCATTCTCTTTGTGAAGCGAAGAAGCTCCCGAAAAGGCACATAATAGATTTCATTCCTTTGTGTGAATGACAGGATAATAAAGCTGATTCCGCCCTGCTTCATAAAGTCCTGCATAAAAAGCCATTTGGTGTGCATGAAGGTTTTTGCAAAGGAAGTGAGTCCTTATGGCATTCCTTGGCATCGAAACAAACAGGAATCCCCTGCACTACTCCCACATAGTCCACGGTGGACTTCCGATCAAAGTAGGCAAGGGTGATTTGTTTATGGCTCTTATCCAATTCTATAGGAGTAATCGGGGTAGGTATTTTCTGAATGAGTGCGAGGTTCTTTTCCCTGTAAAGGGAAATAGTCTGATTCAGCTCCTCTTCCAGAAGAGAGCCTCTTAGCCCTCTTGACTTCCATGTACCCATTTATCCCATTCTCCGATGATTTCATTTCCTTTAAAGTAATTGATCCGCATCGCGTCTCGTACTTCTTCAAGGGTAGCATTTGTTGTTTCTTTAGCCTTTTCCGTGCCTTGATAAAGAATATCATAGACATCGGAAATGCGATTCTCCCAGAGCTTTCTTTCCGCTCTGATAGGGGAAAGCATATTTTCCATGACCTTCAGAAGGAACTTCTTACACTTTACATCCCCTAGACCGCCTCTTTTATAGTGTTCCTTCATTTCATCCAGGCAGGCATAGTCGGGAAGGAACTCGGCAAAATCATCTTGTTTTGAAAAAGCATCGAGGTAAGTAAATACCATATTTCCTTCAACATGACCGGGATCGGCAATATTGATATGAGAAGGATCGGTATACATGCTCATAATCTTTGTTTTAACCGTATTTTCATCATCGGAAAGGTAAATTCCATTACCGAGAGACTTACTCATCTTTGCCTTACCGTCAATTCCCGGAAGTCTCCTCTGGCTGGAATTCTTCGGAAGAAGAATTTCCGGCTCTAAAAAGAATTTCTCTCTGATAAAGCTGATTAAAGCGTCGTACGATTTTCCTTCGTCTGCTCAATCATGGGGAGCTGATCTTCTCCAACCGGAACAGTTGTCGCCTTAAAAGGCGGTAATGTCCGCAGCCTGTGACACCGGATAGGTAAAAAAAGCCGGCAGGAAGTCCCGCCTCGTTATCATTTTCATTTTCTCCGCTATAGCCCTTCTGCTTCATTTCCGCCTTCACGGTCGGATTACGGCTCAGTCTTTGCGTGGTAACCAGATTTAAGTAGTAGAAGGACAAGGCATGCAGTGCGGGAAGAGCCGACTGAATACAGATAGTACTCTTAGCGGGATCAATACCGACAGAAAGATAGTCCAGAGCCACTTCAATAATGTTATCTCTGATTTTCTTCGGGTTATCGTAGTTATCGGTTAAGGCCTGGTCATCCGCAATCAAAATATTGATTTCGTCAAACTCTCCGGAATTTTTGCAATTCCACTCTTCTTTGTAAAGATCCTACATAATGCCCAAGATGCAGCTTTCCGGTAGGTCTGTCTCCCGTTAAAATCACTTTGCGCTCATTTTTATTCTTGCTCTTTTCTTCCATTCCGTTAAACTCCTTTATCTATTCTTCTCTTTCGAATGATGAGAAATAATATATTATTTTATAAAAAAGCATCATATGCAAAACACATTTTTCCATTTTAAAATAACTAAGATCTGTTCTTAAATAGCTAAAATGCATTCTTAATGAGCTCTATTTCTTCCCCTGAAATGCAAAGTACATCAAAACGACAAGGGGTGTCATATAAGGATAAATGTTGTTTTACCAAGTATCCCTCCGCCATGGTTCGAAGAAATTGGATTTTCTTCCGACTCACGGCTTCATAGGGAGAGCTTAAGCTTCCGCTCTTTCTCCCCTTTACTTCTATAAAGCAGAGGTATTCTCCGTCTCTTGCAATAATATCCGTTTCCAAATGGTGAAAGCGAGCATTTCGCTCCAAAATACTATACCCCATTGCTTCCAAATATTCTACCGCCATATTCTCGTACTTTTCTCCGAGAAGATGTGTATTCTTCACCTTATTACTCTGCATTTGATTTACCTCTCTCTATAAACCGTTGTGCTATTTCTAAAGCACTGATTATTCATAGGGAAGTCTGCAAATCGAGATTACATTCTCTTTAGCAGTTTACTTATATTAACTATATAAATTCTTTAAAAAGCTTCTTCTGTGAATCGGACAGGGGCCGTGTGTAAGAATGGCTTCTCTATGGACCTTTGTGCCATAGCCCTTATGCTGCTTAAAACCGTATTCAGGATATTGTTCATCGAATTCCAACATGATATGATCCCTTGTCACCTTGGCTAAGACACTGGCTGCCGCAATGGACAAAGATTTCGCATCACCGTGAACAATGGCCTTCTGCGGAATCAAAATTCCCGGAATCGTCACTGCATCATTTAAAAGAATCTTCGGGCTAAGCGAAAAATGCTTCTCCATATCCTTCAGCGCCTCTCGCATAGCTTCATAAGTCGCCTGTAAGATGTTGATTTCATCGATTCTTTCCGGAGAAACAATGCCGAGTCCAAAGGCAATGGCTTCTTTCTGTAAGTCCTCAAAAAGAGCTTCTCTTCGTTTCTCGGACATCTTTTTGGAGTCATTTAAATAGTAAAAGGGATAATCTAAAGGGATTACAGCACAGGCTGCAACCACCGGTCCCTGCTAAGGGACCTCTTCCCGCCTCATCCACTCCTGCTATCGGACTGAATTCGAGTACCGCTCTCTCCTCTTTTTCGCATTTCTTCGAGCCGAAGCTCTTCCTTTTCTCTTGCTTTATCGGTCATATCTTATCCTATTAAAAATTCATTCCTTTTTCGAAGTATGGGAATATTCTTTTATGCGTTGAAAATTCTCATAAATCTATACTTCCATTTGGCTGTCTTCTTCCCATTTCATAGGATGCTCCAAGCTGATTCTTCCCAGTCTTCCGCTTCGAAAAATCGTCCAGAATGAGTCTCGATACCTTCGTGTAATCAATATCGCCACCCTTTTTGATACAGGCTCTCTTTACGGCAATGGCGTCCATTGCTTCCAAAGCATCTTCCTTTCCCTGCAGTGTTTCACCATAGCGGGAAACAAGGGCGGAGCCGTAATAACAGGTAAGATATTTTTAGAAGATAAAAGATAAGCTCTTCTATCGGCAGTATCTCATCGTTAATAGAACCGATGAGAGCTAGATTCAAGCCCACAATCTCTTTTCAAATTTCGGCCGGTGATTCCCGGTGTATCGAGAAGCTGTAAGTCTTTTCCGATCTTAATCCACTGAGCCCCCTTAGTGACACCCGGCTTATTTCCGGTTTTCGCCGTAGCCTTTCCCACATAGGCGTTGATAAAGGTGGATTTCCCAACATTCGGAATACCGAGAACCATGGCTTTGATGCTTTGAGAAAGAATCCCTTTTTGCTTCTTTCTTTCTAAAAGCTCAGCACAGCTCTCCATGACAAGCTTTACTTTACGCCTTTTACACTAGAACGGCTTCTGGCGTCCATTTCCATGGTATAGAAGCCCTGCTTCCGAAAGCTTTCCATAAAGCTCTTTGTTCTTGCCGGATCCGCAAGGTCAGCCTTGTTAAAAAGCATGATTCTGGCCTTGTCTTTAGCTAAAATGTCGATTTCCGGGTTACGGGAAGAGTTAGGACAACGGCTGTCTATCACTTCAATAATTGCATCGACAAGGGGTAGATCTTCTTTCATCTTTCTCTTGGCTTTTGCCATATGCCCGGGATACCACTGTATTTTCACTTCCGGCTCCTTTCTATACTATGAGCTTCATTTTCCGAAGAGGAAGCAGGCGAAACCAGACTCTTCCCCGTATCTGCGCAAAATGCACATTTCCAATATTCTGAAAAACGACTGTCCTCCGAGGAATCCGTATTGTCTCCAATAAGGAAATACTCGTCTTTCCCAAGCTCTACGGGATTTTTAGCCAAACCCGGTAGAGCGATGGGAGAAATCTTTGTTGTTTCTAAAAGCTCTCCGTTAATATAGATTCTTCCATTTTGAATAATCACGGTTTCGCCGGGAAGACCGACTATCCGTTTCATATTATAAGACTTATCCGCTCTTTGGAACAGCACGATATCCATTCTTTTCGGCTTAATGAATCGATAGCTCAGCTCATCAATGAGAACCGTATCACCTGTGGAAAGTGCGGGCTCCATACTGTGTCCAGAAACCCTGTAAAGGGAGAAGAAGCTGTAAACAATGAACCAGGCCAAAGAAAGAAGAATAAGAATGTCCACCAGAGTATGAATAAACTTTTGAAAAATCGTTCTTTCTTTCATAACACTCCTTAGAAAAACAGGTGCTCGAAAGGAACACCTGTACTGTATGGTTTTAAATTACTTCGCAGCCTTAACTTTTAGCAGCCTTACCAACACGATCACGAAGGTAGTTCAACTTCGCTCTACGAACCTTACCCTTACGAACTACTTCAATCTTCTCTACGAACGGGCTATGAATCGGCCAGGTCTTCTCAACGCCTACACCGTTACTGGTCTTACGAACGGTAAAGGTTTCTCTGTTGGAACCACCCTGAATCTTTAAAACGGTTCCCTCGAAAATCTGGGTTCTCTCTCTGTTACCCTCTTTGATCTTGTTGTATACCTTAATGGTATCTCCTGTGTTGAACGGTGCTAAGGCTTCCTGTCTTAACTGCGCCTGTTCAATTTCTCTAATGATTTCAAAATTTGACATATACAAGTCCTCCAAAACATTCTATGTTCATACACGGTCTCGTCAGCGGAACATATTATAGGGTTATATTTTTGTCTTATGACAAAACAGCTCGTATAGAATAGCACAGACAAGTCTAAAATGCAAGAAAAATGCCGGATTCTCCTCATTTTTATGGAAGATAGCTATTTTTCTTC